>Ga0196971_1000391_pt1 | contig 35253 bp, 32 predicted proteins | sample S1v_1013CmetaG_FD_148660 | JGI IMG/M metagenome (GOLD analysis project Ga0196971, IMG submission 148660) | Soil microbial communities from Anza Borrego desert, Southern California, United States - S1+v_10-13C | ecosystem: Environmental > Terrestrial > Soil > Desert | place: USA: California...
GCGGCGGTTTGCCGTAGGGTCAGCCCCAGCTCCAAGGGCAAGACGACCGCTTGCGCCATCTTCAACTCATCAACATTCCGGGCCGTCTCCAGAACCGCTTTGGCCTGCGCCAACACGGCCCGTCCACCCGCGGGTCTCGCCATGGCCGTTCACATCTGAAAGAACAGGCCATATTGTTACCCTTATGATCGCGAAATGGAATGACCATCATGGATAGGACTTAAATCCGCTGGGGATACCTATAAGCGCTTGATTGCTCTCTGCAATAATATCGGCGATCCGCCGGCAATCGTTTTCACGTCAGAAACTTTTGTCGAATACCGCTCGCGGCGATTGGCCGAAGGAACCAAAGTCGCCACGCTTAACCGAGGGCAGGCCACACTATCAGTGGTTTTCTCTGAACTCTCGCGCATTGGGAAATGCTCGGGATGCAATCCACTGGCAAAGTCCGGAAGCTTCGCGTCGATGAACGTGAATTATCGTATCTGACTTTGGAGCAAATCGGTTTTCTTCTGGCAGAATGCCGAGCTTCATCGAATCGAGACACCTAACACGTCGTTAGAATTTGCCTCGCTACCGGGTGCTGATGGTCCGAAGGGGAGGGGCTTCACGTCCGGGACCTGTCCCACGATCCTTCCGCGATCACCTTTCGTGGAACGAAAAGCGGAAGAGTCAGGGTCATTCCGGTATCGTCACACCTAGTTAAAGAAATCCTTGATAACTGCTCGAAGATCGGGGATCTTTTTCAATCCTGCTACAGTGCTTATCGGGAAGCCGTCGAAAGATCGGGAATCAGACTCTCCGAAGGCCTGATGTCCCATGTCCTCCGTCACACCTTCGCCAGTCACTTCATGATGAACGGTGGTAATATCCTGGCGCTTCAGCGTATCTTGGGTCACGCCAATCTAACCATGACCATGCGTTACGCCCATCTGGCGCCCGATCATCTGCGGGAAGTGCTCGAACTTAATCCTTTGGCTCGGTTGACACTCCGTTGACACTGGAAATAGAAAAGGCCTAGACAAAATGTCTAGGCCTTCGAATTTATGGTAGCTACGGGCGGACTTGAACCGCCGACACCCGCATTATGAATGCGGTGCTCTAACCAACTGAGCTACGTAGCCGTAAATTTAGAAATGAAATCGTACTTTTTTGCCTCAGTTCTGTCAATATTTCCGGTCGACTGTGTTACGAATTTATCGGCTGCGCAAAAAGTGGGCTGCCACTTTATTAGGATCCTTCTTCAGAAAATTTAAGCGATGGCGTTTTTAACAGGTACATTGGCCCTTTGGAGTCTTTTTGGCAGCGCATTCGTATCCGCTACGTTGGCGCCCGGCGGTTCGGAGGCGGTGCTTGCTTATCTTGTGGCCCAAGCGGAACTTTCTCCGGAAGTTTTGCTGTTGACGGCTACATCCGGCAATACGCTGGGAGCTGTCACAACTTGGGGGTTGGGATTTTTTACCGCTGTCAAATATCCAGCCGAACGCCTTGCAAAGCCGCGTCAGCAAAAGGCGGTATCGTCGGTGCGGAGATGGGGGCTCCCGATATTATTGCTTTCGTGGTTGCCTGTAGTTGGAGATGGTTTCTGCTTCGCGGCCGGCTGGCTTCGTATGCCATTTTGGCGGTCGCTTTTCGCCATAGCGATAGGTAAGGCTCTGCGGTATGCCGCCGTCGTTTATGCATTTATTTGACTGAATCACCGCTGTAGCAGCTTATCGGTGGGATCGCCCACCGGTGCAGCGAAGGCATCCGAAACGATGGCTTGTACGTTACTGCCGGTCAGGGAATGCAGAAACGCGATGAGGGCCTTGACTTCGGCTTTATCGAGATTCAATGGCTTCAGCAGCGGATCGAGATTTTCGTTGGCAATACCTCCTCGATTGTAGAACTCGATAACCTCTTCGAGGCTGGAAAGCGAGCCGTCATGCATGTACGGTGCGGTTAAGGCGACATTACGTAGGGAAGGTGTTCTGTATTTCCAACGGTCTTTGGGATCTTGGGTAATTTCGTAAAGGCCGAGATCGTTCGGTTTGGTTTCACTGACGGCGGCTAGGGCATCGGCGTCGATTTCCAGAGTCACACCCGGTGCGGCTTGGATTTTCTGCTTTGGCTTATCGCTGGCCATGGCCGCGTGGAAGCCGATGCCCGTATTGTGCATCTGCTGGTCGGTGAACAAGGCGTGATCTTTGCCGACGGTATGGCACTGAGAGCAGCCTGCCTTGCCGGTGAACAGCTCAAAGCCAAGACGTGCTTCGCTAGGTAGCGCGTTTTTCTTCTTCGCGAAATACCAGTGGTCGAAGGGCGAATCGGCCGAGTTCAAGGTCCTTTCATAGCTGGCTAAGGCCATGCCGATGGTTTCCATAGAGGGGCCGCGCTTGAAGGCTTTTTCGAAAAGACCGGCGTAGTCGGGTAGGCCCTGGACTTTCTCGACGACGTAGCCGATTGAGGGCGCTCCCATCTCATTGTTGGCCAACAAGGGCCCCCAGGCTTGTTGTTCCAGTCGGTTCTCGCGTCCGTCATGGAATAGGCGTTCCAGATAGGCCACGTTATAAATCGTGGGTGAGTTGCGCCGCACGGTTCGGCCTTCGATGCCGACGGCAGTCGCTTGCTCGTTACTCGTGAAGCCTTGCTCCGGAACGTGGCACATGGCGCAGGAGAAGGTGTTATTCAAGGACAGCCGACGATCGAAGAAAAGTTTTCGACCCAACTCGATCTTGTCTGGGGTTATCGGATTGTTCGATGGTGTTGGAACGGGAGGTAGGCCCAGCGGCGGGCGTTTAGCGTATTTGGCCAGATCGGTTCGATGGCCGGAACGCTCGGCGAGAGCGATGGATTGAGTCGTGAAATCAGCCGCTTCGTAGCCAGTTTTGTTATCACCGCTACCCAAAAACGGAGCGCGGTCGGTGGGCGTGCTTTCGGTTATGGTCGAGGATTTTTCTGCCGATAGAGTCTTTATATCGTTAACCAGCGTATCGGGATGCAAAAAGGAGACGGTGTAGATATTGCGTATTTGCTTTTCCCGATCGATCAGGAACACTCGAAGAACGTGGGAGAATGTGCCAAGGAATTTTCCGTCGGCGTCGTAGTCTTTTTGGATGGATTGGCCGTAGGCAGTCAGGATGGGCTGAACATCTTGCTCGGAGCGGGTGGTCAGAAAGCGCCAATCCACGCCTTTGGCAAAAGCTTTCCCGTAGTGAGCCATGATCTCCGGGGTGTCGTGGTCGGGGTTGAAGCTCAAGGTGATCAACCGCACATGTTTAGAGATTTGCGGCTCTTGTTCGAGGCGGCGTTGAATCTTGTGAAAGACGGCGGTAGCGAGTGGACAGCCGTTAACGTCGCTGCAAGTCGAATAGATGAAACTCAACAGGACCAGTTTATCGCCGTACAAGCTATGCAGATTCAGTTCGCTCCCGGCGCTATCCAATACCCGCCCATCGGATGCCTCGCCCAGCGCGGGTAAGGCGTAGGTGCCGGGAGCCGGCAATTTGAAGGCCAGTGGCTTATAACCCGGTGCTAAGGGTTTTTCGGGTTGTGCGGCGTAAGCCGGGCTAAGTAGGGCGAGCAAGCAAGAGATAACGGACACCGCATAGCGGATATTCATAGGGCGTTACCGGAGTGCTGAATAATCGTAAATCTAAAGGGGAGCCGAACAGCCGTCTAAAGATATGCTTCGAAGCGTGTCTTAGACAGCCAGCGGGCGTGTAGTTTCGTCAGACCGTTCATGCATCGGTCTAAACTGCTCAGGTAACATAATATTTCAGCTCAAGGAGACTTGGGGCGATGACTGTACCTCACGACTCATACGAGACTTTAAATCCCAAAGACATTCCTTCGTTAAAGCGCGCCTTGGTCAACCGCTTGATCTATTCCATTGGCAAGGACCCGGTCGAGACCCAGGAGCGGGACTGGTTTTTCGCTTTAGCGTATGTTGTGCGGGACCTGCTCACCTTGCGCTGGATGGAATCCATGCGGCGGTACTATTTGCAGGATGCGAAGCGCGTTTATTACTTGTCGATGGAATTTCTGATCGGCCGGGCTCTAGGAAATAGCTTACTCAATATCGGATGTTATGACGAATTCAAGCAAGTGTTGGAAGATGTCGGGTTAAGCTTGGAGGAGCTCTCCGAGACCGAGGAGGAGGCCGCCTTGGGTAACGGCGGATTGGGGCGTCTCGCGGCGTGTTACCTGGATTCGCTCGCCACACTTCAGCTTCCGGGATTCGGTTACGGGATACGTTACGACTACGGGATGTTTTCGCAACGCATAGAGGACGGTTATCAAATCGAGCATCCGGAAAACTGGCTCCGTTACGGGAATCCCTGGGAGTTTTCCCGGCCCGACGTTCTTTATCGCGTGCAGTTCCGTGGGCGCGTCGTGGAGTATCGGGACACCGACGGCCGAGTTCGATATCAGTGGACCGATACCGAGGACGTGATGGCGATGGCTTACGATATACCCGTCCCGGGCTATGGCGGCGAGACCGTTAATAACTTGCGGCTGTGGGCGGCCAAGGCGTCCCGGGATTTCGAGCTGAAGTATTTCAACGAAGGCAATTACATCAAGGCGGTCGAAGAGAAAACCCAATCGGAAAACCTGTCCAAGGTGCTGTATCCGGACGATACCACCCAAATGGGGCGCGAATTGCGGCTCAAGCAGGAATACTTTTTCGTCAGCGCATCCCTTCAGGACATCCTGAAAAACTTTTCCGCCGATCACCGCAGCTTTTCCGAATTGCCCCAAGAGGTGGCCATCCAACTCAACGACACCCATCCTTCGATCGCCATTCCGGAACTGATGCGCATTCTGGTGGATGTGCACGATGTCCCATGGAACGATGCTTGGGACATCACCGTTCGGACGTTCTCCTATACCAATCACACGCTGTTGCCCGAAGCCTTGGAAGCCTGGTCGGTGCGTTTGTTCGAGCAATTGCTGCCGCGCCACCTGGAAATCATCTACGAGATCAATCATCGCTTCCTTAAAGAGGTCAGCGAGAGATTTCCCGGCGATATGGGGCTGGTACAGCGTGTTTCGGTGATAGACGAAGATAGAGGAAAACGTCTCCGGATGTCCCATCTTGCCATCATTGGCAGCCATAAAATCAACGGAGTGGCCAAGTTGCACACCCAGTTGATGAAAACCACGATATTCCGGGATTTCGCCAAGATTTTTCCGGACCGGTTCGTAAATATCACCAACGGCATCACACCGCGGCGATGGCTGAATCAGGCCAATCGAGGCCTCGCCGGACTTATCACGGAGTCGATCGGCGCGGACTGGGTGACTGACCTGGAGAGGCTTCGGGAGCTAGCGCCCTGGGCGGACGATCCCGAGTTCCGCGCGCGATTTCGGGCGGTCAAATTAGCCAACAAAGAGCAATTAGCGGCGCTCATCGATAAACGCCTCAGTACTCGGATCGATCCGACAAGTCTCTTCGATGTACAAATCAAGCGTATGCACGAATACAAACGCCAACTGCTCAACGTTCTGCATGTCATCAGCCGGTATAACCGATTGCGCTTCGGATCGTCGGCAGACGCCGTACCGCGCACGGTCATTTTCGGTGGCAAGGCCGCACCCGGCTATCATGCGGCCAAGCTGATCATTAAGCTCATTAACGACGTGGCGAGGGTGATCGACCGGAATCCGGCGGTCAATGGCCTTTTAAAAGTGGTTTTCGTACCCGACTACAACGTTTCCCGCGCCATGGAGATTATGCCAGCGGTGGAGCTGTCGGAGCAGATTTCGACGGCTGGGATGGAGGCCTCAGGCACCGGCAATATGAAGATGGCGATTAACGGCGCTATTACCATCGGCACCTTGGATGGCGCGAATATCGAGATTCGAGAAAGGGTGGGCGAGGACAATATTTTCATCTTCGGTCACACCGCCGAGCAGCTCGAAGATCTGCGCCGTGGCGGCTATGACCCTTGGGACTACTACTACACTGACAATGAGCTGAAACTCGCCCTCGATATGATTTCGACGGGGTACTTCTCGGCGGATGAGCCGGATCGGTTCAAACCGTTGGTTGATTCCTTGCTTCGAGAGGGCGACAGGTTCGCCTTGTTGGCGGACTATGACCCGTATATCGCTTGCCAAGAGAAGGTCGATCACCTATATCGTGATCCCGACATGTGGACCCGAAAGGCGGTCCTGAACGTGGCTCATTCCGGCTGGTTTTCGAGCGATCGCGCTATTAAAGAATATGCGGGAAGTATCTGGAATATACCCACGCGCCGGTGACTCGGGGAAAAAAGAACCGGCGCCTGAATACCGGTAGATCGCCGCCGTTCTTTTACGCGTCCAGTCCCGTTTTCCGCCCGTACCAATCAAGCCGTGGTCAGACCTTCATCGGTCGACACGTCGACGTGCGAAGCTTCATGCGTACCCTCGTGTCGTCCTTTGAAGGCCTTTTTAGCCGCTTCGGCGCCATCGCGTACACCTTCTCCCATAGCATTATGGGATGGAAGTAGGCTGGCGACCGCCAACGAGCTGAAAACCACGCCATAGGCCAGATAGTAGAAGCCTGAATAAACTCCGTTATGGATTACGCCGCCGATCCCAGGAATGAACTCGGCAAAGGCCGAGCGCGCATCGTTTGCGCCTTCCTTGATGGCTTCCCCAAATCCTTCCCTAGAGCCTTCCGCCGGCTCGGTTTCTCTTTCCATAACGTGTTCCGGACGCTCACCGACGGAACCGGTGGTCGGTTCTGCGGTTGATTCCATACGCGGATGTTTCTTGGTCCCTGCAGTATCCTCGGTGTGCTTTGAGGTTTGCTTCTTTGCCATAGTCGTTCTCCAGTTCGGACGAAGAATGGATGTGGAGCCTTTCCGGTGCGAACGTCGGCGGGACGATAGTATTGTCGTAGCGCAATCACCGGGTTGTGTTCATCAAAGACAAAAATTCCGGAGATTAGTTCGGCATACTTGCCGGTAGAGCAATAGAGCGTGGGGATGCGCGGGAAGGTCGGCCGACGCATCAAAGCGATCCGCCGTACGCTCGATGACATTGGGCTAGAACGGGCCGTTGCCGGTGATTTGCTCGTTAACGTGAGCGGGTGCAAGCGACCGATGAGTGACGCTTGCCCCAGCCATTTATCAGACGTGGCGAAACTGACCCGGCCAGTCGCGGTAATTGAAGACCTGTCCGGTTTGCCGGATGTTGGCTATCGAGCCGAGATCGATTTCGGCGTAAACCCATTGCGTCTGATTGAGTTCGCCGATGACGAGTATCCCGTTATCCGGATAGCCGTAATCCACCGGGGTGTAGACGCCGGCGGCGCCGGTATTGACATCCACCGCCTCCGACCAGGGCGCCTGACCTACAGTTGGCGATTGCACCACATAGCACTGGTTCTCCAGGGCGCGTGCCTGGCAACCGATGCGCACCCGGTGATAGCCTGCCAGCGTATCGGTGCAGCTCGGCACCAGAATCAAATCGGCTCCGGCTTCGACTTGCTTGCGAGCGATCATCGGAAACTCGCTGTCATAGCAAATATTGATGCCGATCCGCCCGAACTCGGTGTCCAGCGTCTTGATTTCCTCGCCGCCGGTAATCAGCCAGTGCTCATTTTCGAACCGGGTCATCTGAAGTTTGTCCTGATGGTCGGTCGTTCCGTCCGGGCGGAATAGAAACGACCGGTTCCGGTAGCGGCCGTCCGACAGCCGAACAGGAAAGGAACCCGCCACGATATGAACGCCGTGTTCCTCGGCCATATCGGAAAACAGCATCACGAAATCGGGCAACAGCGCCTGCATTTCGCTCAGCTGTTTGGACAGCGATTTGTAGACTTCCTCCGGAAAGAGCGATGCGAGTTCCATGCTGAAGTACTCGGGGAACAACAGCATCTTGGCGCCGTTACCTGCGGCATCGGCGACCCATCGGGCAATTTTGGTGGAATAATCGTCCCAGCTTTTGAGAAAGCCGATGTCGTATTGAGCGGCAGCCAGACGGAACGGTCGGGATGACATCAGGTGTTTTCCTTCAAAGGCTTGAGCCAGAACACCATGGGCTTGGGCGATTCTTCTTCCTCGTCCAAATCTTTCCACGTGTACGTCGTCGCCAGTTCCGGATGCTTGGTATAGCCGAATTTGGTCCAGATCCGATCGAGCGGCACGTAATCCGCAGGGAGGCGCGGATGATTCTCCGGGCGCTGTACGCAGCAGAAGCAACTCCAGTCGAATCGACCGAGAGAGCGGGCATGACGCTCCCGCTCTTCGAAGAACCGCGGATAAATGCCTTTGCCGCGGTAGGTTTTCAACAATACCGATTCACCGCAATAAAAGATTTTCTTTGGGTCGTAACCGTGTTCCGCGAAGGGCTTCTGAAACTCTTCGGTCTCATGTTCCATCGGGATGCCGGTCGTCGCCCCCACCACTTTGTCGCCGTCCAGCACCAGTACGATCACGCTTTCCGGCGACCGGGTATACGTCTGGAGGTATTTCTTCTCGTACTCGTAGCTTCCGTCATAGAGATACGGAAAATCGCGGAACACTTCGATTCGCAATCGCGCCAGGTCGGGCAAATAGCGTTGCAGTTCCGGACTGTGGCCGGTGAAGCGCTTGATGGTGATCGATTCGGCCATGGTTTTAGCCCTTTTCTACCTGGGCGATCCAATCCTGCAAATTGTAGTAATTGGTGATGCGTGCCACCTTGCCGTCGCGAATGTCGAAGAAAGCGCCGGCCGGAAGGCGGTATTTCTGCCCTTTGGCGGGCGGCAAACCTTCGTCGGTCACCAGATATTCGCCGAGAACCACGAATTCCGCGGCGGCTCGCTTGCCGTCTTCGCTGGTCATGATGACCATGTCCACGAGCTGTTCCTTATAGTTCCGGTTCATCCGATTCATGAACTCGCGAAATGCCTCTCTGCCGATTTCCCGCTGCCCCTGATTGATGTCATGGATGACATCATCGGTAAGCAGGCTTAGAAAGGTATCCATCTGTCCGGCGTTGAATGCGGCGTAGTATTTTTCGATCAGTGTTTGGCTCTCTTTGTTCATGACGGTTTTCGATAAAAGTTGATGTCGTTCCGGATAGGGTTCGGAGTTTTCGAAAAATTTTGGAACTGGTTAGTTTAAAGGATCTCGGTTCGAATATCGACGAACAATATCATCTAACTGAAGTAGGTTCTTGTATGTGTAGGAAAAAGCTTACAGATTAAATGCCATTTAAATGATAAGGTTTTTGTTGTCTTTGGCCGGGTGGGGGGTGTTAACGTGCATCCCTAAAATGGCGTTCATGGGGATACTGGCCGAATGATAGTAAACGGACGTCCACGACAGAATGACAACAACAAAAAAGAGATTAGCCGTGCGAAACGTTACTTTATTCAAAACGCCGGAGCACCGGTTCATTTTGCTAAACGAGAGCGAACCCGGCGAAGAGGAAGGAATTCGCTCCAACCAGTATCTGATTCTGCATGATGGACACGGCGTCTTGCTGGATCCGGGAGGATTTGGCGTTATGCCCGGAGCGCTCACGGAACTGCTCCAATATCTCGAGCCTCGCGACCTGCGGGCTATTATTTTGTCTCATCAGGACCCGGACATAGTGGGCGGGCTCTCCACATGGTTGGAGCTCACCACGGCCCCGGTATATGCGCCTCGTATCTGGCTCCGCTTTCTTCCCCATTACGGCATCCGGGATTTAAATCGCTTCGTTCCGGTGCCGGACGAAGGAATGCCGTGCGAATTCTCGCAGGGTTTCGAGCTGAAATTGGTGCCGGCGCATTTTCTACACTCCGAAGGCCAGCTGAACGTCTATGATCCGATAGCCAAAATTCTATTCACCGGCGATATAGGCGCGGCGATGCTTCCGGAAGAACTGGCATACGAGTTCGTCGATGATTTCGCCAGCCATCTTCCCTATATCGAAGGATTTCACCGTCGTTATATGTGCTCGAACCGAGCTGCCCGGTGCTGGGTGGAAACTATCTCGGATTTGGAAATCGACATGTTGGCCCCCCAGCACGGGCCGATCTACCGCGGCCGCGCGGTGAGAGATTTTATCGACTGGTTTGGGGATTTGGAGTGCGGGGTCGATCTCATGGAGCAGGGAGGGCGCTTTGCTAAAGGGGCGCAATCATGAATTTGCTGGTTAAAACGATTCCCGATGCTCTCAATGGCCAATCGGGCAAGCCATCGCAGCTAGACGCGTTGCGCAAGCAGGTGATGGAGCAATTGTCTGCGTTGCTCGAAAGCCAAACCCGGACGCAGATGTTCGGGACGACCATTCGAACCATGGTAAATCGCGTCCATGCTAACGTTATCGCCGATCTGGAGAGAGATGCGCCGGGGCCTAAGCTCGACATATTGGAGCACTGCCGTAGATTGGATCGCAGCTTGAATCTGTTGGCGGACGAAAGGCAGCGGCAATGGCACCGGAATGGTAAGTACATACAGGAGGTATTGAGGGAGTTCAGTCAAACCATGGACTTTCTGGCTTCTACGCTGGTGGAAAAAGACCTGTTCGAGCGCCAGAGCCAGGTGTTGGAGCAAATCATTTTTTCCCACGAGCGGGTGACGCATTGGGATGAGTTCGTTCAGGAGATTCTTGCCGACTTCCGCGATATCTTTCCTTTCGACTTCTTTTTCATCGCTTTCCGCGGTGAGCTGGGACTATCGCTGTTTTTCTATTACTTCGGCGCTTATCCCGAACAAATCAAGTGTTCGGTGAAGAAGCGGCTTATCGGCGAAATAGTCGAAAAGCTCAAGCTGTCCCCGGATGTGCCGATCGAGGTCGAGGAATATCAGGTCAGCGATGCGGTAAACATTATCGACCTAAAAGATATCCGAACCCTTACTGTGCCGATGCCTGAGTATGCGTCCCAGTTGGCGGGGCTTCTCGGCGTGGTTTACACCTCCGCAGCGCCGCCTGGCGCTCAGGAACTCAGCATGATCCGCTCTCTGCTGTCGGTAATGGTCATGGTGGTCGGTTCGAGCAAGTTGCTCGGCCGCACGTTGGAAGAGCTTGAATACTATTCCGGGCACGATCCACTTACCGGGCTTTACAACCGGCGGCGATTTACCGAAATGCTGGAATACGAAATTGACCGCTCTGCGCGGCACACGCACGAATTCTCGATTTTGTTGCTCGATTTGGATAATTTCAAGGATATTAATGATTCATACGGCCATCCGGCCGGCGATGTAACGCTGATCCAAATCGGTGAATGCCTGAACGGTCATTTGCGCAGAGGCGACATCGCCTTCCGTATCGGGGGGGACGAATTTGCGGTGATTCTGCCGGAAACGCCGCCAACGGGTGCACTTCAAGTGGCCGAGTCGCTGCGGGAGCGGCTGCGCGGCATGCGACTCGAGGGGCCGGACGGCCGGCAGTTCTACATAACCACTTCGATTGGCCTGGTAAGCTATCCGAAGGACGGGAAGGATGCCGCTGACTTGTTTGCCGGCGTGGACATTGCCCTTTATCACGCTAAGGGAATAGGCAAGGACGAGGTGTCTACCCTTGAAGCGGCGGATGAGTCCGTCAAGATCAGTCGCGACAGCCGGATATATGCCGAAGAACTTCGCCAGGCTTTAAGCGAGCACCGCATCATTCCTTATTACCAGCCCATTGTCGACTGTCGGACGGGAGCCGTGTTCGCGTACGAAGCGCTCGCGCGCCTTGTCAAGCCGAACCGGGAAGTTGTATCGGCCATCATGTTTATAGAGACGATCGAGAAATACGGTTTGGCTCGGGAACTGGATAAGGCCATTCTCAAGGACGCGCTCTCCGCTGCGAGTACGTCCATCGGATTAGACGGTTCCCCGCCTCGCTTGTTTATCAATCTATCGGCGCAGGAGATTCACGAGCGTGGAATTCTGGCTTTCGCGGAGGAATTATGCGATCGACTCGAGCTTCCGCCGAGTCGCGTCGTTTTCGAGATCATGGAGCGGGATGCGATCGGCGACATGGCCCATATGCGTAAGTTCTTGGCCAAGTTGCGGCGTATCGGCTTTTCTTTCGCGCTGGACGATTTCGGGAGCGGCTACAACTCCTTTCATTATCTTCGGGAATTGCACTTCGAATACGTCAAAATCGATGGCGAGTTCGTGTGCAATATCTTGAATTCGCGTATTGATCGGGCGCTGGTGGGTAATCTTAGCCGCCTTTGCCGAGATCTCGGCATTAAGACTGTTGCCGAGTTCGTGGAATGTGCGAATACCCTGACTCTTCTTCAGGAAATGGGGGTCGATTACGCTCAAGGATTCCATATCGGGATGCCGATGCCGGAGTTTGCGCTGAAGTCTTAGGCATGAAGCTGAAAGGTTGCCGTCGGTTTTCAGCATTTCCGCACCGCTTCGATTCGGCTGATCAGGATGCCGTCTGCAAGGCGGGTTTCCATTTTTTCATTCGGCTGGATGTCGCGATAAGACCGTAGAATTTCGCCGGTGTCGTGTTTATAAGCGACGGCATAGCCACGTGTTAGCGTCGCTAGAGGACTTACGGCCTGAAGATGCTCGGCCAGACCCGAGGCGCGTTGACCTTGTTTTTCAAGCACCCGCTGAACAGCCATACAAAGCCTTTGGTAAATCTGATTCCGTCTCATCTCCAGCATCAGCAGGCGCTGCTGGGGATGGTGCCTGGATAGCGTGGCGGATTGTGTTCGCAGCCGAGCATCCGAATAGGTTAGGGAATTCTTCACCGCTCGTTTGAGCCGGAGCTCTAATTGATCCAAGCGCTGGCTTTGGGTTTGCAGGCGTTTGCTGGGGTGCTCTTGCTGAAGCCGCTTATTGAGAAAGAGAAGAGTATTCTTATGCCGCTCCAGGAGCGCTTGCAGACGCTGGAAAAGCTGCTGGCCGATTCGCTCGAAACGGGCTAGCAACTCAGCACTATCGGGGGTTACTGCTTCTGCGGCTGCCGATGGAGTCGGCGCGCGCAGATCCGCGACAAAATCTGCAATGGTGATATCGATCTCATGTCCGACACCTGCTACGACGGGCGTTTTGCAAGCAAAAATCGCGCGCGCCACCAGCTCTTCGTTGAATGTCCATAAATCTTCCAGAGAGCCGCCCCCACGGGCCAATATCAAGACGTCGCACAGCTTGAGCCGATCCGCCGCGGCAAGGGCTCTCACTACTTCGAACTTAGCCTCGGCGCCCTGGACTTTAACCGGAAAAATGATTACGGGAACCGACGGACTCCGGCGCTTGAGTACGGTAAGAACGTCGTGAACGGCCGCCCCCGTTGGCGAAGTGATGACGCCGATGCATTGCGGGACTCGCGGGATCGGCTTCTTATGGCTGGCGTCGAATAAGCCCTCGGCCGCTAAACGCTGCTTTAAGGCTTCGAAAGCTCGCAACAGCGCACCGTCGCCGGTTTCCTCCATGTATTCGACTATCAGCTGATAATCGCCGCGCGGCTCGTAAAGGCTTACTTGAGCCTTGATTAGAACGTGGTCGCCGTTCTCCGGCTTAAACTCCAAGGACCGGCTTTGCGCACGGAACATGGCGCAGCGTATCTGTGCCTCCGAATCTTTCAGGCTGAAATAGAGATGTCCTGATGACGGAGCGGAGAAATTGGAGATTTCACCCTCGATCCAAATGCTACCGAAGCAATCGTTGAGCAGGAAGCGGGTCTCGCGGTTTAACCGAGAAACGGTATACACGGCTTCCGGTCGGGGGGCGGGTTTAACCGAAATCGTCATGGTAGTGAAAGGGCGATTCTGCGAATCCTCACGCAGTTATTCGGGCCCGCGCTTAAATCGGTGTATCAGGCGGCGGTCCTTCTTGTTCGGCTTGGTTTCCGGTTGGAGCGCCAGCGAGTTCTCGTCGCGTCGCCGGGCCACCTCGGCTTGCCGTTGTGCGATGCTTTCCGGCGTCTCTTCATACAGCAGCGCGGCTTCGGCAGCTGGGCGCCGTTGACCCGACAAGGCGAGGACGGTAATGTCCCACATGTATTGATCCTTGCTGATTCTGAGCTTTGCCCCCGTGCCGATTTCCTTTCCGGGCTTGGCGCGTTGCCCGTTTAGATGCACTTTGCCGCCATTGATGGCGTCTATGGCCAACTGGCGGGTCTTGAAAAATCGGGCCGCCCATAGCCATTTGTCCAAGCGCATCCGCTCATCGAGGGCCGAGCGATGTTCATCGTCGCGAGCACGCGCCATAAACTTTACGAAGACGGCGGAGTTTCCACCGGCCGGCCCGACTCCTGCCAAAGCTTGAAACCGCCGGCAAGGCTGACGGCGTTCTCGTAACCCAATTTCCGTAGGGCTTCGGTCGCCAGTGCCGAGCGGCCACCGGTCTGGCAGTAGACCAGGATCTCGGCATCGCGCCGATTTTGAAACGCAGGGTGACTATCGATCTTGAATTCCAGTACGCCGCGCGGAATATTTACCGCGCCCGGCAAGGCGCCGCCCGCGTATTCCGCGGGTTCCCGGACATCCAGAATCGGTGCTTTGCCTATTAGGGCTTTAGCCTCTTCGAGATTCACTTCTTTAATGTGCTGCTTCGCTGCGGCGACTAGATCCATAGGAGTTAAAGGCATCGGAATTCTCCTCTGTTAAATCCTGTCCCTATGGTACGCTCACGATTATCGTTTGGGTATAGACGAAAGAACTGTGCAATCTGTGCTCGCGCATGAGAATAGAAGTTTCAAATTCAGTTATTTGTGTGGTAATATGCTGACATAAATAGCGGGCTATTAGATGGTTTGCGGTCTAGGTCGTCCTGCTTTGAAAGGTATGCCCCATAGGGGCTTTTTTAGTTTTTAAAGGAATAACAAACAAAAATGGGCCTTTGCGCCCATTTTTTATGAGTGAAATTTACGAGGTCGCAATGAGGCCGCAGGAGCGTTTGGCAGGTTTGATCGAGCCGGTTGTCGGCGGTTTGGGATATGAGTTGGTGGGCATAGAATTCGACGCCCATCAACGGGTGCTGCGCGTTTATATTGATAACGAGACTGGCATCACCCTCGACGACTGTTCGAAGGTAAGTTATCAGCTAAGTGGTGTGCTTGACGTAGAAGATCCGATTCCCGGCCGCTATCAACTTGAGATTTCGTCCCCCGGTCTTGATCGTCCGCTTTCTAAGCTGGAGCACTTTGCGCGTTTCAAGGGAAGTCTGGCCCGCTTGCAGCTCGTTCGCCCGATCGATGGCCGCCGGAAATTCAAGGCTCGCTTGGCTGGCGTGGAAGGCGATTGCGTCTTAATTCAAGAAGGTGACGAAACTTTGCGAATTCCGTTTGAATCAATTGAAAAGGCGCGTCTGGCGCCTGAGTTTGGTAGTTAAATACGAAGGACGACGCGATGGCGAACAAAGAAATCTTGTTGGTGGTGGATGTCGTATCCAATGAAAAAGACATCGAGAAAGAGGTCATTTTCGGCGCCATAGAGGATGCGCTTCGCACCGCGACAATCAAGCGCCACGACAACAAAATCGACGTGCGCGTGTCGATTGATCGGAAAACGGGTGGCTACGAGACCTTCCGGCGTTGGCTGGTCGTCGATTTCAGCGAGGACTTCGAAGGTGGAGTCGAAAATCCGGATCTCGAGATTCTCTTGGACGAGGCGAGAAAGAGTCAACCAGGCATCCAGGTCGGGGATTATATCGAACAGCCCATCGAATCCATCGAGTTCGGGCGTATTGCCGCGCAGACCGCCAAGCAGGTCATCGTCCAGAAGGTGCGGGATGCAGAACGCCGCAAGGTCGTCGATGCCTATAAAAATCGGGTGGGCGAACTATTGACGGGAGTCGTTAAGCGGGTGGAGCGCGGGAATGTCTATCTCGATTTGGGCGGCAATGTCGAGGCATTTATTCCCAGGGACGAGATGATACCGCGCGAGGCCGTGCGGTCCGGCGATCGTTTGCGAGGCTATCTGAAGGCTGTGCGTCCGGAGGCTCGCGGCCCCCAGTTGTTCGTCAGTCGGACGGCGCCCGAGCTTTTGATTGCGTTGTTTAAACTGGAAGTCCCGGAAGTAAGCGAAGGAATTATTGAAATCAAGGGTGCGGCGCGAGATCCCGGCGTTCGCGCCAAAGTTGCTGTAAAGAGCAATGACCTGCGTCTTGATCCGGTAGGGGCTTGCGTAGGTATGCGCGGTTCCCGGGTCCAGGCTGTATCCAATGAGCTGGCCGGTGAGCGCGTCGATATTATTCTATGGAACGAGAATGAAGCTCAGTTCGTAATTAATTCGATGTCGCCGGCGGAAATCGTGTCCATAGTGGTCGACGAGGACAGGCATTCGATGGATATTGCCGTGGCCGATGAAAATTTATCTCAAGCCATCGGTCGAGGTGGACAAAATGTGCGGCTCGCATCGGAATTGACCGGATGGACGCTTAATGTGATGGGCGCCGCCCAGGCGGAAGCCAAGAACGAGTTAGAGACGGCCAAGCTCATGCAATCCTTTATGGAGCAGTTGGACGTGGACGAGAGCGTCGCCGAGATCCTGGTTAGAGAGGGATTTTCGACAGTTGAGGAATTGGCTTACGTTCCCGCCAAAGAGCTATTGGAGGTCGAGGAGTTCGACGAAGACATCGTCGAGGAGCTGCGGAATCGGGCACGCGATGCGTTGCTGATAAAGGCGATCGCCAGCGAGGAGGAGCTTGAATCGTCGGAGCCGTCCAAGGAGTTGCTGGAAATGGAAGGGATGGACCGCGAACTGGCTTATCGCCTTGCCGCGCAGGGTGTGCGGACAATTGAGGAGTTGGCCGAACAATCGGTCGACGAATTGCTGGACATTGAAGGTATGGACGAAGAAAGGGCTGCGCGTTTGATAATGACGGCCCGCTCACCGTGGTTTGCTGAAGGTTAAGAGGATTTTGACAGGGCAGGGGCTGAAAGAATGAGCGATGTGACGGTACGGCAACTCGCCGAAGTGGTCGGCATTCCGCTGGAGCGGCTGCTTATGCAGTTAGGCGATGCGGGTTTAGAAAAGAGCGACGCAGACGATGTTCTCAGCGACACTGAAAAGCTTCAGTTTCTGAGTTATTTAAGGCAAAGCCATGGCAAGAGCCAAGGAGAGGTAGCCGAGCCAAAACGGGTGACATTGCAGCGGCGCACAGTCAGCGAACTCAAGCAGGGCAAGATTCCCGGCAAGGGTGTCAAGACCATTAGCGTGGAAGTCCGCAAGAAGCGAACCTACGTCAAACGTAGCGAGCTTCCCGACTTGAGCGAACGGCGCTCTGAAGTTGAAAAGGCCCGACAGGCATTAGAGGAGCAGCAAAGAGAATTCGAAGCCCAGCAGGCTTTGCGCGCCCAGCAGGAAGATGCCCGACGTAAAGCTTTGGAAGAGGAAGAGCGGAAAAAACGCGAAGAAGCGGAGACGGTCGCCGAGCACCAAAGGCTGCTCGAAGAGGCGAAAAGAGCGGAAGAAGAGCGGCAACGCGAGGAGGCCCGTCGCATTGCCGAAGAGCTGCAGCGTATAGAAAAAGCGGCGAGCGCGGAAGAACCGAAATTGCCCGCACCTGCAGCAGAAATGGAGCCCCCCAAAAAACCGGTCGTGCCGAGTGCGCCGATCGAACGGGAAGTGGCGGAGGTGTCGCGTCAGCCGGATTCCGACGCCAAGCGTGCTAAAAAGAAACCGGGTGCTGAACGCTCTAAGGGCCAAGGCGAAGGTTTCCGCGAGCCCTTTGGTCTTGACGACTCAAGAAAGGGGAAAAAGAAAAAGCTTAAAGTCACCAAGGGTCCTGTTACGTTTCCGGAAGCCAAACATGGGTTCGAGAGGCCAACTGCTCCAATGATTCGTGAGGTTGCCATTCCTGCGTCTATTACGGTATCGGATTTGGCTCAACGGATGTCCGTTAAGGCGACCGAAGTCATCAAGACATTGATGCGAATGGGCGTCATGGCCACCATTAATCAGGTGCTCGATCAAGACACAGCCACTTTAGTGGTTGAAGAGTTGGGACATAAAGCGACAGCGCAGGTCGAGAATACCTTGGAAGCCGAAATCATGGCGACCATGTCCGTAGCTTCGGAGGTTGAGCATTTGCCGAGGGCTCCGGTGGTAACCATCATGGGACACGTCGATCACGGTAAGACCTCGTTGCTCGACTACATTCGTAAGAGCCGGGTCGCAGCCAGCGAAGCGGGCGGCATTACCCAGCACATCGGTGCTTATCAGGTCAAAACGGATCATGGCGCGGTGACCTTTTTAGATACGCCCGGTCATGCAGCGTTTACGGCGATGCGTGCACGCGGTGCCAAGGTCACTGACATCGTGGTGTTGGTGGTCGCCGCCGATGACGGTGTGATGCCTCAGACTCGCGAGGCTGTGGAGCACTCCCGTGCCGCCAATGTTCCCCTTGTCGTAGCTGTTAACAAAGTCGATAAGCCGGAAGCCGATCCGGATCGAGTAAAACAGGAACTTACGGGCCTCAATGTAGTCCCCGAAGAATGGGGTGGCGATACCCAGTTTGTGAATGTTTCCGCCAAGACCGGGCAGGGCATCGAAGCGCTGCTCGACGCCATCCTCGTGCAGGCAGAGGTCCTCGAGCTCAAGGCGCCTTTCGAGATTCCCGCAAACGGCGTGGTATTGGAATCCAAACTCGAAAAGGGGCGGGGACCCGTGGCGGACATTCTCGTGCAGCAGGGCCAGCTTAAAAAAGGCGATTTCATCTTGTGCGGCATGGAATTCGGCCGCGTAAGGGCCATGTTCAACGAAAACGGTAAGCCGGTGAAAGAGGCCGGACCGTCAATGCCCGTCGAGGTGGTGGGTTTGTCGGGCGCACCGAACGCCGGCGATGAGTTCATTGTCGTTGCGGACGAGCGTAAGGCGCGAGAGATTGCCCTGCACCGCGAAGAAAAGCTGCGTTCCAGCAAGCTGGCAGCGCAGCAAGCGACCAAGCTCGAGGATGTCTTTTCACGCATGGAGAGTGGCGAGAGCGTCGATCTGAACTTGATTATCAAAGCCGATGTGCAAGGTAGCCTCGAAGCTCTAAGGACTTCGGTGACGGATCTTTCGACCGATAAGGTCAAGGTAAAGGTTATTGCCGGTGGTGTCGGCGGCATTAACGAATCCGACGCCAACCTTGCCCTGGCATCTAACGCGATTATCATCGGATTCAACGTCCGAGCCGACGCGGGGGCTCGCAAAATCATCGAGGAACGGGGCGTCGATTTGCACTACTACAGTGTGATTTACGAGGTCATCGATGAAATTAAGAAATCTATCAACGGAATGCTGGAGCCGGAATTCAAGGAGCAGATTGTCGGTGTCGCCGAGGTGCGCGACGTGTTCCGTCATCCGAAATTCGGCGCCATTGCCGGTTGCATGGTGGTGGACGGTCACGTAAAACGGAATCTTCCTATCCGCGTCTTAAGGGACAACGTGGTGATTTTCGAAGGCCAGTTGGATTCCTTGCGCCGCTTCAAAGAAGATGTTAGCGATGTTAAAGCGGGTATGGAATGCGGTATGGGCGTCAAGAACTACAACGACATCAAAATAGGCGACCAAATCGAAGTGTTCGAAAAGGTGCAAGTGCAACGCTAGACGATTTAATAGAGAGGCGGTCTAAAGCTATATGCCGAGAGAGTTTAAGCGGAGCGATCGGGTCGCCGCGCAGATACAGAGGGAATTGGCCGATCTTATTCGGACGCAGGTGAAGGAACCGCGCCTTGGAATGACGACTGTGAGCGATGTGGTGGTAAGTCGCGACCTTGCGGTAGCTAAAGTTTTCGTGACCTTTTTGGCGGCCCAGGAACCGGCCAACAAATGCGTGGCGCTTCTATCGGAAACGGTTCCCATGCTTCGTCGCGAATTAGGAAAGCGTCTTCGCATTCGTAGTATGCCGGAGATACATTTTATCTATGATGATTCGATCGAGCGCGGCCTGTACATGGATGCTCTCCTGGACCGGCTGCATGAAGAGCCGAAAAGCGACGAATAGGTAGAATATTTATGAGTCGTCGCACTGATCTGCGTTCCGTTGACGGTATTTTTCTGTTGGATAAAGCCTCCGGCATGACGTCAAACGCGGCTCTGCAGAGGGTTAAACGGGTATTGAAGGCACGAAAAGCCGGCCATACCGGTAGCCTTGATCCCCTTGCCAGCGGTTTGCTCCCGATTTGTTTGGGCGAAGCCACGAAATTGTCGGGATTCCTCCTGAATACGGACAAACGTTATCAGGTGACGGTTCGGCTGGGAATAACAACACGTACCGGCGATTCCGAGGGAGAGGTTATCGAGACGAGCCCTGTTCAGTCATTGAGCCAGGATGTGCTTGAGCAGGTCTTGTCTGGTTTTCGCGGCGAGATCCTTCAGGTTCCGCCTATGTACTCGGCGCTCAAGCATCAAGGCCGGCGCCTTTACGATTTGGCCCGGCAGGGTATCGAAGTGGAACGGGAACCCCGTCGGGTGGTCATTCATGAGTTGAGGCTCCTGAATTTCGATTCGTCGAGCCTGGAACTTGACGTTGAGTGCTCCAAGGGTACGTATATTCGAACCCTTGCCGAGGATATCGGTAAAACACTGGGTTGCGGCGGTCATGTCCAGACGTTGAGACGTACGGGCGTGGGGGATCTATCGGTTGCCGACTCCCATACGCTAGACAACATGGAATCACTCGATGAAGACGAGTTGGGGGGACTGGTCCTACCGATGGATCGTATCGTATCGACCTTGCCGGCCGTTCAACTGAGTGATGAACTCGGGTTTTATGTCCGAAAGGGTCAAGCAGTTCTGGTGCCTAAAGCGCCGGTCCATGGATGGGTTAGGTTGTACGCACAACAATCTGTTTTTATGGGAGTGGGCGAGATTTTGGACGACGGACGGGTGACACCGCGACGTTTAGTCAAGGCGGGACTTCAGGGCAATGCTCAGAGTTTACCCTGTTAGGGCTCTTGGGCCGTCCCTTATTCGGAGCTGGGTGGCTTTTAGATTGAAACCTATCCAGAGCTAAAGTTACAATTCTGAGTTTATCAACTTAACCAAGTTTTTCAGGAGATAAGAAATGGCCTTTGAAGCAGCAGAGAAGGGCGCTGTGATGCAAGAGTACCAGCGCGCGGCAAATGACACCGGTTCGCCGGAAGTCCAGGTGGCACTGCTCACCGCCCGAATCAACCACCTTACCCCCCACTTCGTCAAACATAAGAAAGATCACCATTCCCGGCGGGGCTTGTTGCGCCTGGTCAACCAACGTCGCAAATTGCTGGATTATTTGAAGAACAAGGACTCCGACCGTTATCGGACTTTGATTGAACGATTGGGTCTACGTAAATAGTTGTTCACCCGGTAAAGGTATTATTGTGAATCCGATTCGGAAACAGTTTAAGTACGGCGAATATCTCGTTACCTTCGAGACCGGCGAAGTTGCACGCCAGACGAATGCCGCCGTTATGGTGGATATGGCCGGAACCGTGGTTCTGGTCACTGTCGTTGGCGAAAAGGAAGCATCTCCCGAGACCGATTTCTTTCCCCTGACCGTTAACTACCAGGAAAAAGCTTACGCGGCGGGTCGTATTCCCGGTGGCTTTTTCAAGCGTGAGGGTCGGCCGAGCGAGAAAGAAACCCTCACCGCGCGTTTGATTGACCGGCCTATTCGCCCGCTTTTTCCGGATGGGTTCACCAATGAGGTGCAGGTCGTTGCCACGGTTCTCTCGCTGAATCCCGAAGTCGATCCTGACATTCCTTCCATGTTAGGCGCCTCGGCGGCTCTCACGCTTTCCGGAATGCCTTTCCAAGGGCCGATCGGCGCAGCGCGCGTCGGCTATGTCGATGGGCAATTCGTGCTTAATCCTTCCAATTCGGTTCTTAATGAGTCGAAGCTGGACCTGGTAGTCGCCGGTACGGAAAAGGCAGTTCTGATGGTCGAGTCAGAAGCCGAAATGCTCTCGGAAGATGTGATGCTCGGAGCCGTGCTGTTCGGCCACGAACATTTGCAGGCCGCTATCAAGGCGGTTCACGAACTGGCTGAGACCGTTGGTGTCACGCCGTGGGATTGGGCGCCGCCCGTCATCAATGAGATCCTGTATCAAGCCGCAAAGGATTCATCGGCGGCGCAAATCGCCGAAGCCTATCAAACAGCCGACAAGCAGGCCCGTCAGCAAAAGCTCAGGGAGATTCGGAAGGCCACGGTAGACGCTTTGACCGCAGACGGTAATTATGCCGAAAGCGCCGTTCGAGGTATGTTGGAAAAGCTGGAATCGGATGTGGTCCGCTGGCGGATCTTGAATGAATCCAAGCGTATCGACGGTCGGGATTTGAAGACCATCCGGCCTATCACGATCCGCACGGGCGTGTTGCCGCGTACTCACGGTTCCGCCCTGTTTACCCGCGGCGAGACTCAGGCCCTGGTGGTGGCAACCCTTGGTACGGGGCGCGATGCTCAACTGATTGATGCAATCGAAGGAGAATATAAAGAATCCTTCATGCTGCATTACAATTTCCCGCCCTTCTGCGTGGGAGAGATCGGTCCTATTGGTGCACCGAAACGCCGCGAGATCGGACACGGCAGGCTGGCGAAGCGCGGCGTGCAGGCGGTTATGCCCGGTCCGGACAATTTTCCGTATGTCATACGGGTCGTTTCGGAAATTACCGAGTCCAATGGCTCTAGTTCCATGGCTTCGGTCTGCGGAAGCAGTTTGGCGCTGATGGATGCGGGCGTTCCAACCAAGGCTCCGGTTGCGGGAATCGCCATGGGTTTGATCAAGGAAGGCGATAGCTTTGCGGTGCTATCGGACATTATGGGCGACGAGGATCACCTGGGCGATATGGATTTTAAGGTCGCCGGAACCAGCAATGGCGTAACCGCTTTGCAGATGGACATCAAGATCGACGGGATTACGCCTGAGATCATGCGCCAGGCGCTTGATCAGGCTAAAGCTGGACGCTTGCACATCCTGGAGAAAATGGCGGAAGCTTTGCCGGCGCCCCGCAATGAAATGTCGGATTTCGCGCCACGCATCATGAGTTTCACCATTGATCCTAGCAAGATTCGTGATGTGATCGGCAAGGGCGGTGCGACGATCCGCGCCATCACCGAAGAGACTGGTGCCAGCATCGACATTAGCGACGACGGTTTAGTAAAGGTAGCATCGGTCGACAAAGAAGCCGGAATGGAGGCACGTCGGCGGATCGAGGCGATTACAGCCGAAGTCGAGGTGGGAAAGGTTTATGAAGGCCGCGTAGCCAGACTGATGGATTTCGGCGCATTTGTAACGATTCTTCCCGGCAAGGATGGGCTGGTCCATATTTCGCAGATTTCCGACGAGCATGTGGAGAAGGTCAGTGACAAGCTGGCCGAAGGCGATATCGTCAAAGTCAAGGTTCTGGAGATCGATCGCCAGGGAAGGGTTCGTCTCAGCATGAAAGCAATCGACTAAGTTCCCGAGTCCCGACGGACTTCAGGTTGCGGCGCGGCGGAGTTTCGGCTCCGCCGACAACCTTTTTCAGAGTCTTTGTAAATCTTATCCGACCGGGGTCTTATACGGTCGACCCGCCTCCTCCCGGACCAGTTTGGGCAATAAATAACCGGGCAATGTCTTTCGCATGACTCGGTATATCGCCCGAGCATCCTTTAAAGATTTTTCGAAATGGCCGATTCCTTTGGCTTTGTCCAATAGGTGCAAGTAATAAGGCAGAACACCGGTTTCGAAGAGGGTTTCACTCAAACGAACAAGGATCTCGGCATCATCGTTCACGCCTTTTAACAATACGGTTTGATTCAGCAGCATAATTCCAGCGGTCTGAAGAGCGCGTAATGCCTCTTTAACCTCGCTGTCAAACTCGTTCGCATGGTTGGCATGAATCACGACTACGCTTCGTAGGCGAGTCCCCGTCAATGCGGTGACAAGCTGCGTTGTGATGCGGTTCGGTAGAACGATGGGTAGTCGGGTATGAATCCGGAGTCGCCCGACGTGTTGGATTTCGGCGATTTTCCGGATTAACTCGCCCAAACGTTCGTCATTCAGTACCAAGGGATCACCGCCGCTGAGGATCACTTCTCGGATGCTTCGGTCGCCTTGAATGACATCAAGCGCATCTTGTTCCTGACGTTTGCCGATCAAATTTGCGTCATATGGAAAATTTCGTCTGAAGCAATAACGGCAGTGAATTGCGCAAGCACCGGTGGCGATCAGCAAAACTCGCCCTTGGTATTTATGGAGAACTCCGGGGGCAGTAATGGCGTTTAAGTCACCCACCGGATCGATTATAAAATTTGGATTGTCGATAAGTTCCTGGGCGTCCGGCAGTACCTGAAGCAATAGCGGGTCACGGGGATCCCGCTTGTTCATGCGCCGGGCGTAGCTGCGCGTAACACGAAACGAAAATCGATCGGCTGCCTGGAGGAGTTCGGGCCGATGAATCCCATTCAACTCGAGGAACGTGAGAAGGTCGGCGGGTTTGGTAAAAGAATCGGCCAGTTCGGCCTGCCAGGGGGTTTTCATAAAGAGAGCGGGTTTCTTAGGGCAAAGCCGTACATTATAATGCCCGGTATTTTTTCAGTTAACCGAACCGAACGAGGAGAGAATGGCGACATTCAGCACCAATGAATTCAAGGGCGGCTTAAAAGTGATGTTCGACGGCGATCCGTGTTCGATCATCGAAAACGAGTTTGTGAAGCCGGGCAAGGGACAGGCGTTCAACCGTGTGAAGTTGCGCAACCTCAAGACGGGGCGTGTCATCGAACGTACCTTCAAATCCGGGGAAACATTGGAAGGCGCGGACGTCGTCGATACGGAGATGCAGTATTTGTATAACGACGGCGAGTTGTGGCACTTCATGGTTCCGGAGAGTTTCGAACAGTATGCTGCGGATGCGAATGTCGTAGGCGACTCCAAGAAATGGCTCAAAGAGCAGGACGTGTGTATCCTCACTTTATATAACGGTACCCCAATTTCCGTTACGCCGCCCAATTTCGTGGAGTTGACGATCGTTGAAACCGATCCCGGCATACGCGGCGACACTTCCGGGGGCGGTGGGAAACCGGCGACCTTGGATACCGGGGCGGTAGTCAGAGTGCCCCTGTTCGTGCAAACCGGCGAGGTGATCAAAGTCGACACCCGCACCGGCGAGTACGTATCGCGGGTCAAATAGCTTCTTTTTCGGCGGCGGATGCGGAAGCGTCCGCCGCATCCGTCGATTTCAGGCTACGAGTTTTTCTCTAAATATGGCGGACTGGCGCCCCAGTTGTCCGTTGCCCGCGCTCAAAAAGCGTGCGGATGTGCTGGCAACAATCCGGCGTTTTTTTTCGGCAAGAAACGTTCTGGAGGTTGAAACCCCATTGCTCTGCCGGGCCGGCATTACCGACCCGAGTCTCCATCCTTTCACGACCTTTTTGCACCAACCCGGCGGTTCCACCGGCGACCGGCTTTACCTGCAGACGTCTCCCGAATTCGCTATGAAGCGCCTGCTGGCGGCGGGTTGCGGCTCGATCTACCAGATCTGCAAAGCATTTCGGAACGAAGAGTCAGGCCGCTATCACAACCCCGAGTTCACCCTTTTGGAATGGTACAGGGTGGGGTTCAACCTAGCCCGGTTGATCGACGAGATCGACGCGTTGCTAGCGGAAATCTGTTGTGACGACCTAAATCTGGAGTTATCCGAGCGATTCAGTTACCGAGAACTTTTTCGCGAGTATGTCGGTGCCGATCCGCTGGTTGCCTCATTCGAGGAACTTGCGGAATGTTCAAAGATTCGGGGTTTACCGGAGGCCGGAGAGCTTTGCGGCGGAGATCGTTCCCTGTGGCTCGATTTACTCTTCAGCCATCTGGTCCAGCCCAGCCTCGGGCGAAGCCGGATCGCATTCGTTTACGATTACCCTGCCTTTCTTCCCTCCCTTGCACGAAAAAAGCCCGACGATCCTCTCGTGGTCGAACGGGTGGAGATATTTCTCGAAGGATTGGAATTGGGCAACGGGTTTTACGAATTGGCCGACGCCGTTGAGCAGGCGGAACGCTTTGATCGGGATCTAGTCGTCCGCACAGAAAACGGTTTGCCGTTGCCAGCTAAAGACGAGCGTTTGCTGGCGGCGCTCAGGAGCGGTCTTCCGGATTGCGCTGGCATAGCCTTGGGACTGGATCGCCTTCTGATGATTCTGATGCGAGCAGAATCTATCGACGACGTCTTGGCGTTTCCGACGGCGCGGGCCTAGCTTGAAGGAAGTGCTGAATGCGCGAGAATCTTACAGCGTATGATGAACGGACGGCGTTTGGGTCAACGCTTGTTCTTTTTCGTAAGCGCTCTGACACGTGATGCAGCGCGCGGCCGTGGGATTCGCCTCTAGCCGTGCCAAGGCGATAGCTTGCTCGCAATCGATGCAAATTCCGAATTCCCGACTTCCGATGCGGATCAGGGCGGCCTCTATCTCGCGAATTTCTTGAACGTGTCGATCGATAGTTTGTAGTTCTACATCGATTACCAGGTTAGCCACCGAGGCCTCTTCCGGGTCGTGGACCTCGCCGGCGACATCAGTGAAGTGCTGGTGATCCGAACGAATGACTTCTTCATGAACTCCTTGGGTCAGCTCTGAAAGACGTGCCTGGAGTCTCTTGCGAAATTCTTCGAGCTGTTTGTTTGTGAGTTGGTGCGGCATAAATTTATCCTCTCTCCCGTAGAACGAAGCTGCTGTTGCAGCGACATTAAGGATTGTCCGGATCACAGGACCCGGTCGTGATCCAAATGCCGTAGTCGCAGCGCAGCAACGTATCGCCACTACATACGTAGGTACCGTGGGAATACGTTTTGCCGTTGAAGTAGCAGACGGGGTCGCCGGGTACTTGCTGCTTTAATACGGGATAGTCGTCGTCGAATTCTTCAAGAATCGGCGACGTTTTTAGCTCCGGGTCAGGTGAACCGACCTGGGGTTGGGCGATGCGTTCAGACACTGTGGTTCCTATGCGTCACGTCTTCTGAATGGATCACGGCCTATTATCGGCTCGATACCCCCGTCGGGAAATACGTGCTATTCCCATCGTTCGACCATTTTGACCCGCGGCGTAACGCCGCAGAGCAACGCATACGGAATTGTCGAGGAACGATGGGCGATTTCCTCGACGGGCAAACCCTTGCCCCATAAGGTGATCTCATCCCCGACCCGTGCGTTGGGACAATCCGTAAGATCGAGACTGATCATATCCATAGAAACGCGTCCGACTAGACATACCCGCTGATCGCGAATCAGCACCGGAGTACCGGACTGCGCATGTCGCGGATAGCCATCGCCATAGCCTACGGAGGCGATTCCGAGTCGAGTCGGGCGCGGGCAAATCCAGTCTCCCCCATAACCCACGGCGTCGCCGGCGTTAAGGTTTTTTATGGCAATCAGCCGGCTCCGGAAGGTCATTACCGGCTTGAAGCCTTCGTCCAGACCCGTACGATCGGAAAAGGGCGACACTCCATAAAGGGCGATGCCAGGGCGAACCCATTCCACGCGTGCGGCATCCCAAGCAATGAGTCCCGCCGAGTTGGCGATGCTGCACTCGGTTTGAACGTTGTGGAGGACGCTCTTGAATTGGTCCAATTGCTTTCCGGTGATTGTATCCTGCAAAACATCGGCATTGGCTAAATGGGTCATCACGGGAACAGGCTGGAGCACCGCGGGACAACCTTGCAGTCTTGAATAGCAGGATGCGAACTCGTCCGCCAGTAAGCCGAGCCTATGCATGCCTGTATCCAGTTTTATCCAAACCGTTACGGATTCCGTCAAAGGAATACGCTCCAAAAGTTCCACCTGAGACGGGGAATGGACTACAGGTTCCAATCTATGGCGGATATGAAGCTCCAGTTCCTCCTGGTCGACGAATCCCTGCAGCACGGCGATGCGTTGCCCTATGCCCGCGTCTCGCAAGGCAATGCCTTCACCGAGACGGGCTACGGCAAAGGCGTCTACGTTGCTCAACACCTTGGCAATACGAACCAGCCCGTGGCCGTATGCGTTGGCCTTGATGACCGCCATGACTTTCGCTTTCGGTGCGAAAGCTCGGATCCGAGCTAGATTGTGCGTGACCGCCGCCAAGTCAAGCTCGGCGTAGGCAGAACGGATCATGCTCAAAAGGCCTCGTTTGCGTACGGATCCGAGATGAAGTTTTCGAAGCGCGTGTATTGCCCGAGGAAAGTCAGGCGCACGGTGCCGATAGGGCCGTTACGCTGTTTGGCGATAATGATTTCGGCTGAGCCTTTGTCCGACGTCTCGGGGTTATAGACCTCGTCGCGGTAAATGAAGACGATAATGTCGGCGTCCTGCTCGATGGAGCCGGATTCGCGCAAGTCCGACATCACGGGGCGCTTGTTCGGCCGCTGTTCCAAGTTGCGGTTGAGCTGGGACAAGGCGATGACCGGTACATTGAGCTCCTTTGCCAAGGCTTTCAAAGACCGGGAGATGTCCGAGATTTGAGCAACCCGATTTTCCCCGCTGCTGGGCGACTGCATAAGCTGTAGATAATCCAGCACAACCAGGCCTAGCTGACCGTGTTCCCGAGTCAGGCGGCGGCAGCGGGCGCGCACCTCGGTGGGTGTCAGCGCTGCCGTATCGTCGATGAACAGCTTGGTTTCCGCCAGTATATTGATGGCCGAGGTCATGCGCGGCCATTCGTCGTCCTCCAGCTTTCCCGTGCGGACCCGGTGCTGGTCGATACGCCCCAGGGACGACATCATGCGCATGGCCAATTGTTCGCCCGGCATTTCCATGCTGAATACGGCCACCGGAATCTGCTCCTTGATGGCGACATGTTCGGCCAGGTTCATGGCGAAAGTAGTCTTACCCATGGATGGCCGGCCGGCGATGATGATGAGGTCGGACGGCTGCAGCCCGGAGGTTTTTTCGTCGAAATCCGTGAAGCCGGTACTGGCCCCGGTGATATGTCCTTCCTTGTGGAACAGCATCTCGATCCGGTCGATGGCGGCCGACAGCAGCGTCTTGATGGGTTTGAAACCGCTGCCGCCGCGCCGCCGTTGATCGGCGATCTGAAAAACCTTTTGCTCGGCCGCCTCCAGCAACTGGGGCAAATCGCGGGTTTCCGGATGGAAGGCGGAATCGGCGATTTCAGTACCGGCATGGATCAACTGCCGCAGCACCGACTTCTCGCGGACGATATCGGCATAGGACGAGATGTTGGCCGCGCTGGGTGTCTCCTTGGCCATCATCGCGAGATAGGCGAGCCCTCCCGCTTCTTCCAACGAACCAACTTTCTCCAAGACTTCCGACAACGTGACGACGTCGAACGGAGTCTGTTTCTCCGCGAGTTGCTTGATGGCCTGAAATATGAGCTTGTGGTCCTTGCGGTAGAAATCTTCTTCTCCTACCCGGTCAGCCACGACATCCCAGGTTTCATTGTCGAGCATTAGACCACCCAGCACCGATTGCTCGGCGTGGATGGAATAAGGAGGAACGCGAAGAGCATCCACGGTTTTGTCCATTAAACGGGCGCGTTCAGACATGTTCAGGAATTGCGTATGGCTTGAATGATTCGGGTGGTCGAATAGTCGCCGATGAAATCGAGAATCTTAACCTCTCCTCCGTTGGCCAGGACGTAATCATGGCCGGCGATTTCGCTGATGTCCTTGTAGTCGCCGCCTTTCACGAGGACATCCGGCAGCAGGCGTCCGATAACTTCGCGAGGCGTATCGTCCTCGAACGGCACGACCCAATCGACGCATTCGAGAGCCGCCAGCATCGTCATTCGGTGTTCCAGCGAATTGACTGGGCGGCTGTTGCCCTTGAGCCGTTTCACCGACGCATCGCTATTGACGAGCACGATGAGTCGATCCCCCAGCGCTCGGGCCTGTTGAAGGTACTGGATATGGCCCGGATGCAAGATATCGAAGCAACCGTTGGTTACGACGATCTTTTCCCCATTTCGACGTGCCGCTCCGAGTAAGGGTAGGAGCGCGTTGAGCTCGATTACCCCACGACAGTGGGCGCGCTGACCGTGCAGGGCATAATCCAATTCTTCAAGGGCCACGCTTGCCGTCCCGAGCTTGCCCACAACGATACCGGCGGCGAGATTCGCCAGGCTGGTGGCATCCTCCAGCGATGCACCGGCCGCCAAGGCGGCTGCCAAAGTCGATATGACCGTATCGCCGGCTCCGGTTACATCGTAAACTTCTTTCGCATGGGCCGGCAAATGCCGGGGCGATTCGCCGCGTTGCAGCAGAGTCATCCCGTGTTCGCCGCGGGTGATCAAAAGTCCCGCCAATTCGAGTTTTTCTTGTAGAGTCAGCCCCTTATCCACGAGTTCGGCATCATCCCGGCAAGGGCCGACCACCGCCTCGAATTCGCTGCGGTTAGGGGTGATGACGGTGGCTCCTCGGTATCTCTCGAAATCGCTGCCCTTCGGGTCCACCAACACCAGCTTGTCCGCCTGTCTCGCGAGACGAATCAGTTCCTGTATTGAACTGAGCGTTCCCTTGCCGTAGTCGGAGAGCACCACGACATCGGCCTCGGCCAATTTCCCGGCAAAATTTTCAAGGAGATGAGATGCAACATCATGGAAGCGGTCCTCGAAGTCCAGCCGAATGAGCTGTTGATGTCGGCTTAGAACCCTGAGCTTGGTTATCGTCGGTAACCCGTGAATTTGTTCCACGACGCAGTCAATACCGGCCATTTGTAATAGGGCAATGAGATTTGATCCGGCTTCGTCGTGTCCGCAATAACCGATGAGGCCGGTCAGTGTCCCAAGGGTCGCGATGTTGAGCGCTACGTTACCCGCGCCGCCCAATCGTTCCTCGACACTATTGACCAACACGACCGGGACCGGGGCCTCCGGCGAAATGCGGGAAGTTCCGCCGTGCCAGTAGCGATCGAGCATTAAGTCGCCGACGACAAGGACGCGGGCCGAGCCGAAATCAGGAAGCTGCATGGATTTAACGAAACCGAAAACGGGGCGATAGAATACCACAAGCGCCCATGGGTCTTCGGGGCCGGGTTCGTACCACGTAACGGGCGGTGAGGATTAAACGAGGGCTGGAGCCGAGGACTCGGGCCGTCTTGGCGGACCGATCACAAGCGAGCCGAACTTAAATGTCGGAGCGGAGAAAATATCCGCCCCGATCGATTTTGACGAAAAACCGGAGGTTATTCGTCGCCGCCGAAAATTCCCAGCAACTGAAGGAGGCTGGTGAAAAGGTTGAAGATCGAAACATACAGCGTAACCGTGGCGAGAATGTAGTTGCTCTCGCCGCCGTGCACGATCTCGCTGGTCTGATAGAGAATCAGGCCGGCCATCAAAACGATGAACATTGCGGACACGGCAATGTGGAGTCCGGGCATGTCCGGGAGGAATAGTGCAACGAGTGCTGCCAGGAATGCGACCAGAATTCCGGCCGTCAGCATGCCGCCGAGAAAGCTAAAGTTCTTCCGCGTGGTCAGGGCATAGGCCGACAGTCCTAAGAAAATCGCCCCGGTGCCGCCCAGGGCAGTCATCACCAATTGTGCGCCGTTGCCCACATGGGTGAGATAAACGTTGAGAATCGGTCCGAGGGTCAGCCCCATGAAGCCGGTGAGGGCGAATATGAACACGAGCCCGAGGACACTGTTTTGGAACTTGGAAACCAGGAACAGCAAGCCGAAGTATCCGATTAACGTCAGAATCACTCCGGGATGAGGTAGCTCCAGAGCCATCGACAACCCCGCCGTAAACGCGCTGAAGGTCAGCGTCATGGCCAACAAGGCGTAGGTGTTCCGGAGGACCTTGTTGGTCTCCAGCACGCCGGCGGAAGCGCGAGCATAGGCCGGATTGATTTGGTTCATAATGATCTCCTTTGCTAAGACATAAACGGATGATTGGACCAGGAAATGGTACAGTAGTTTTTTCGCACGTGTAATAGATTGAAGTATACGGGGTTTTTTCATGCGGGAATCGTTTCGGGACAGACTCTTTTGCCTCATTTCAGAACTCGTGCTCTGTCATTCCCCGAGCGGAGCGGAACAGGAGATCGACGCGCGCCTCCTATCGAGGCTCGAGTCTATCGGCGTTGAGGCGGGCCAAGATGATGCCGGCAACATAATCGCGAGAGTCCAGGGAGCGAGTTCCGCTCGCGCCGTTGCGATCACCGCACACAAGGACGAAATCGGCGGGATCGTGAAGCGCGTGCGCGAAGACGGCAAGGTGGAGGTTCGAAAGCTCGGAGGCTCTTTTCCTTGGGTTTACGGCGAAGGTGTTGTCGATTTGCTGGGTGACCGCGTGACGGTTCCGGCGATCTTGAGCTTCGGGTCTAGGCATGTCTGCCATGAATCGCCGCAAAAGGTCTACGAGGAGGACAAGCCGCCGAAGTGGGATACCGTTTGGCTCGATGCCAAGCTGAGCAAGCAACAGCTTACGGAAGCCGGCGTGCGTCCGGGAACTCGGATGGTTATCGGCAGACATCGGAAAGCGCCTTTCCGCATCGGCGATTACATCGCCAGCTATGCTCTCGACAACAAGGCGGCTGTCGCGATTCTTCTATTGCTGGCGGAGACGCTGAAAACCCCCGCATCGGATGTGGATCTGGTGTTTTCCGCGAAGGAAGAGGTGGGTGCGATCGGCGCGCTCTATTACACCCAGCGGAGACGGCTCGATGAGCTGATTGCCATCGAGATTGCCCCGAAATCGACGGAGTATCCGATCGAAAGCGATGAAGAGCCCGTGCTTCTGTCCCAAGACGGCTATGGCATGTACGATGAAGCATTGAATCGGCGTCTTGAGGATGCCGCACGCAAGTCCGGCGTGGCCGTGCAATATGCCGTCTTGAGCCAGTTCGGCAGCGATGCCTCTGTGACGATGAAATCGGGTCACGTACCGAGAGCCGCATGCCTAGGCTTTCCGGCGGACAACACGCACGGATACGAAGTTGCTCATTTGGGCGCGCTGGAAGCGTGTTATCAGTTATTACAAACCTACTTATCGTGACATTGTCTAATGCGCTGTTCTCGTTGAAAGGTTGATTTTTGAATATTCGTTGCCATATAACTGATATATCCAATTCCTTGACTACACACATAGGTTATCGATGAAGAAACTAACCGGATTGGTTTTAAGCGTATTGATCGGATTTTCCTTGGCGTTAGCCGGCACGGGCGATGCTTACGCGAAGCGTATGGGCGGCGGCAAGTCGTTCGGCAGTCGTCCCTCGTACAGCGAGCCCTATAAGCGCTCTACCGATATGACGCAGTCCGCTTCTCCGGCTCAGCAACAGGCTTATCAGTCGTCGACTCAAAGGAATCAGGCGGCCCGTGAATCGATGTCGAGACGCGGCGGGTTTATGGGAATGCTGGGTGGCTTGGCTTTGGGCGGCTTATTGGGCGCTCTTCTGTTCGGCGGAGCCTTCGAGCATCTCAACTTCCTGGATATTTTGATGTTCGCAGTGATCGCGTTCATGCTGTTCAAATTTTTCGCCGCGCGGCGGCGAGCCGCGTCCGGGGAAACGGCAGCCACCGCGAATGGTTATTATCCAGCTGGAAACTCGGCTCAGGACACGGAAGTTGATCGGCCTTATGAGCGCCAGGCCGAACCTGAACACGCGGGCAAAGCGGGTTTCAATACGGATGTTCTCTTCGGAAAGGGAAGCCGTTCTCCCGTTTCAGGGCAAAGCGCCAGCGTGACTGGACGGGAAAATTCCGTTCCTGCGGATTTCGATTCGGCTGCCTTTCTCTCAGGCGCCAAAGCCGCCTACGAGATGATGCAGAAAGCTTGGGACGAGAGAGATTTGGCTCAGTTAAGGACTTTGACCACCGACAAGGTATTCGGCGAGCTTCAGGATCAATTGAAATCTCTCGAAACCGAGAGCAATACGACGGAATTGCTTAAGATCGAGGTGGAACTCCTTGAAGTGCGTGACCTTGGCACGGACCGCGAGGCGACCGTGCTGTTCGATGTGATCATGCGCGAATCGCCCGAAGACAGACCCACGCAGGTGCGCGAAGTTTGGCACTTTGTACGGCCGAAGCTCAGCCGTCAACCGACTTGGTTCCTGGACGGAATTCAGCAGTTGGAAGACTGACCGGAGTTTTGTGAGAGGGAAGGGGGGCAGCCTGTCCTTCCCTCTGGTCGGCTTATGAACAAAGCTAGAATCTGGCTTATAGCGTTAGCTGTTGTAATGATGGTAGGCCTTGGCCTGTACCGATGGCATTCCGGACGAAGCGCTCCGGATGCCGAGTTCGTCACGATCACAGGTGAGCACATCCGGTTGCGAGACCTCCGTGGTCATCCGGTGTTGGTGACGTTCTGGGCCAGCGATTGCCGAGCGTGCCTCGATGAAATGCCCGAATTGGCCGAGCTACACAACGAGCTTTCAGGGCAGGGCTTCAAATTGATCTCGGTTGCCATGCCTTACGATTTGCCGAGCCGCGTTGTAGCCTTAGCCGAGGCGGAGCAGCTACCTTATTCCGTAGCCTTGGATCCACTCGGGCATATAGCGGAAACATTCGATCGGGTCCGACTGGTTCCCAACAGCTTTTTGATCACCCCGGACGGCCATATTGTCATGCATCAGCTGGGACGAATCGATGCGCGGAATCTCCGTGAGAAAATCGAGCGGATGCTCGGAGAGGTGTAAGCGATGTGGTTAAAGGCCTTTCATCTCATCTTCATGGTGACTTGGTTCGCCGGTTTGTTTTATCTCCCTCGACTATTCGTTTATCACACGATGAGTGCCGATGCGGTCAGCGTCGAGCGGTTCAAGATCATGGAGCGTAAGCTCTACTTCGGGATTATGACGCCTGGAATGATATTGACGCTCTTGTTCGGTATATGGATGCTCAACGATTATGCTTGGGAATCCTACGGTGATAGCGGCTGGCTGCACGCTAAATTGTTTTTGCTTGTTCTGTTGGTGGGGTACCACGCTTTATGTGGAAAATGGCTGTACGATTTACAGTACGACCGTAACAACCACAGCCACATTTTCTTCCGGTGGATGAATGAAGTGCCCGTTTTGTTCTTGTTTGCGATCGTGCTGCTGGCGACGCTCAAGCCGTTCTGATTCATCCCTATCTGCTGCTCCACTAAACAACCATTTAACCGATTTAATTAAGACTAATCGCTACCATGCCAACTTACGACTATCAATGCGAAGCCTGCGAACACGAATTTACCGCCATGCACAAAATCAGCGAGCCGGCGCCGAAGTGTCCGGATTGCGGCGGCGAAGTACGGAAAAAATTATCGGCCCCGGCTGTGCACGGGGCCGGTGCCAAGAAAGAAGCCGCAATCAGTCAAGGACATGGCTGTGGGGCAGGGGCTTGTGGATGCAAGCATTGAGATAGAGTTAGGACTTACGCAAAAACTGGGATTGGGAGGGCACTTGTTGGAGCGGAGCGCGTCAGAGCGGGATGGAAAAGAAGCCCATCACACGTCTGGATTACTGCCAATACTTGCTGGTGACCCAGATCAACT
>Ga0196971_1000393_pt1 | contig 35132 bp, 33 predicted proteins | sample S1v_1013CmetaG_FD_148660 | JGI IMG/M metagenome (GOLD analysis project Ga0196971, IMG submission 148660) | Soil microbial communities from Anza Borrego desert, Southern California, United States - S1+v_10-13C | ecosystem: Environmental > Terrestrial > Soil > Desert | place: USA: California...
GTACCAGTGACCGATCAGCAGGTATGAGCAGAGGCCCATGATCTCCCACGAGACCAGCAGCAGGAACAGGTTGTCAGCCAGCACCAGACCCAACATGCCCGTGGTGAAGAGGTTCACCGCAGCGTAGAAGCGGGTGATCCGCTTGTCGCCGTGCATATAGGCGCTGGAGTATAGCTGCACGCAGAAGGAGACGAGGGTGACAACCACCAGCATGATCGCCGTCAGGTTGTCGACCATGAGTCCCATCTTGATCTCATAGGGACCGAAGTTGGCCCACACCGTGGAGATATGCCAGGCCGGCTCTGTGAAGAATTTCACGTCTGCGGCCGCATGTTCCCCACCGTGACCTCCACCGAGAACCACCGCCGCAAAGACTCCCAGCGACCAGAGCAGCGAGATGAGCATGCCGCCCCAGCCGACGTACGCGGCCTTCTCCTTCAGACTGCGGGCGAACGCCGCAATCAGGGCGGAGAGAGCCAGCGGGAGGGCTGCGATGACCCAAGCGTTATGCAAGAAAAAGTCCACGCTGTCTACCCTCCTAACCCTTCAGTAGAGTGACCTTGTCGACATCGATCACGTCGCGGTTCCGCACCACATTCAGAATGATGGCCAGGCCCACGGACGCTTCGGCGGCGGCAACGGTCATGATGAACAGGGTGATAATGGGGGCGCGGGCGGCCATCTCGGGATCGGCCTGCCAGTAGTAACGGCTGAAGGTGATCAGATTCAGGTTCACACCGTTCAGCATGATCTCGATGAACATGAGGATTCGGACGGCGTTGGTGCGGGTCAGCGCACCCCAGAGACCCATGCCGAACAAGAAGGCGCCCAGGCCGAGCGGCAAGTAAATAGGCAGACTCACTCCTGCTCAGCCTCCTTCGCCGTCAGGATAATCGCGCCCACCATGGCGATCAACAGCAGGATGGAGGCGATCTCAAACGGGATTGTATAGTAGGTGAACAGCGACTGGCCGATGGTGCTGACGGTGGTCATGCTTTCCGCCGCCGCCGCACGAGGCAGCTGGGCAGCGTAGTACAGGTACGACATGAAGGCGGCGAATATGAGCCCCACCACGAAGACGATGGCGTTGGACTTGGTCCAGCTCCGCACCGCTGTCTTGGCCTGGGACTTGATGTCCCTGAGCCCCGACAGCATGATGGCGAAGATGACCATGGTGGTGATGGCGCCAGCGTAGATGAGCACCTGGATCGCAGCCACGAACTCCGCCTGCATCAGCAGGAAGATGCCGGCCACAGCGGTAAAGGACAGGGCCATGAACAGAGCGGCGTGGGTAATGAGCCGGGAAGTGACCATACGCCATGTGGAGAGCAGCGTGACGATGGCCAGAATGGCGAAGACGATGAACTCGCCGCTCAAGAGGAGGTTGAGTGTCACGTTACTTGGCCTCCTCCCCGTCTTTTGTACCGGTCTCCGTGTTTACCAGAGCGGTCTGGGTTGGGGTTTCTTTCGGTGCAGCAGGGGCGGCAGGGGCCTTGGCTTCGGCGGCAGGGGCCGGGGGCGCCTCTTCGACGGGCTTCTGGAACTGCGGCTTCAGGCTGGGCACGTAGCCCTTCGCCTGCGGCGGTCGGCCCAGATAGCCGTTCTCGTCCTGAATGTCGTCCTCGGTGGCGCCGGTCAGCTCGGCGAAGAGCCACGGAGGCAGGGCATTCTTGGCCTTCGGACCGGGCTGCTCCGCCTTCGAGTACTTCAGGCCCATACGGAGCAGGTCTTCCATTTCGTAGACCAGCATCGTAGGATCGACCTTGCAGAGCTCGTAGTCGTAGCCCATGACCAGTGAGTCGAACGGGCATGCCTCAATGCAGTAGTTGCAGAGCATGCAGCGGGACATGTCGATGGCGTACCGGTCGATCACCTTTTTCTTGGTGGCCGGGTCCTGGTGCCATTCGAGGGTAATCACGTTGACCGGGCAGGCGTCCACGCACATCGCGCAGGAGGTGCACTTGTACTCACCCGTCAATAGGTCGGTCTTCTGCAGCGGAATGCCACGAGCCCAGGCGGGCACGTCGTCCAGCTCATCCGGGTAAAACACCGTGATGGGCGGACGGAACATCATCTCTTTAAAGGTGATGCTCAGGCCCGTTATGAAGGACTTGCCTGCATTCCACGCTTCGCCAACAAAGTTGGTCACGCCCATGTCGGCAGGTCACCTCCTACATTGGATTGGCCCACAGGCCGAGCAACCGGAGCGTAAAGGAACCGAGCTGGATCGGCAGGCCGTTGTACTCCACGGCCAGGAAGCGCAGCACACCGGTCAGGAAGATGTTGAACAGCGAGACCGGCAGGAGGAACTTCCAGCCAAGGTCCATGAGCTGGTCAATCCGGACACGGGGCAGCGTCCAGCGGATCCACATGGCCAGGAAGACGAACAGATAGGTCTTCAGGCAGAACCAGAGGAAGCCCCAGAGGTAGATCAGCCAGCCGCCGGTATGTGCGGCCGCCCAGTTGATAAGGGCATCGCCGACACCGTTCTGGAAGTTACCGAAGCCGTTGATCAGGTTGCCGAGGCCCGAGGCGATCTCCACGTGGGTGAAGCCGGACCAGCCGCCGAGGAACAGGGTTGCGGCGATGGAGGACCAGGCGACCAGGTGGATATACTCGGCGAGCATGAAAGCAGCCCAGCGGAAGCCCGAGTACTCGGTGTGGTAACCGGAGACCAGCTCGGATTCGGCTTCGGCCAGGTCGAAGGGGGCACGGTTCAGTTCGGCCAGCGAGGCGATCAAATACACGATGAAGCCGATGATCTGCGGGAGCAGGAACCAGCCCATAAAGCCACGCTGGATCTGGATTTCGACGATGTCGCTCAGCCGCAGGCTGCCTGCCATCATGACCACGCCGATGATCGACATGACCAGGGTGACTTCGTACGAAATCATCTGAGCGGCGCCTCGCATGGCGCCCAGCAGGGAATACTTATTGTTGGAGCCCCAACCCGACATGAAGATGGCGATCACATCGTAGCCGGTAATGGCGGCGATGAAGATGATGCCGATGTCCAGGTTGATCACGGTCAGGCCCGGGCCGAACGGAACGATCAGCCAGACCAGGTTGGCGGAGACGTAGCCCATGAAGGGAGCGATGACATACAGCCAATAGTCAACGTTCCTCGGCTGGATGTATTCCTTGACATAGAGCTTGAGGAGGTCGGGAATCGCCTGGACCCAGCCGTGGAGGCCGGAACGCCAGGGACCCACACGGTTCTGCATCCAGGCAGAGACCTTGCGCTCCAGCATCATGGCGATGGCGAAGTTCGCGAGGCCCCATACCAGAATCAGCGTGCCCTTGCCGAGCGCCCCCAGCCAAGTCTGAGCAACGGGTGAGAGACCATTCCACCACTCAGCCATGGTTACCGGTCCACCTCCCCGAGCACGATGTCGATAGAGCCAAGAATGGCGACGATGTCTGCGATCTTATGACCCGGGCCGACCTTCGGCATGAGCTGCAGATGCGTGAAGCACGGCGAGCGCCACTTGACCTTATACGGGTTGGGGCTGCCGTCGGAGGCCACGTAGCAAGCAATCTCGCCGCGGGGGCTTTCGATCCGGTGGTACACCTCGCCCTTCGGGGGCTTGAGGATGCGGGGCACCTTGCCCAGGGTCTCGCCGGGGGTCTCGGCCAGCCACTTCATCGCCTGCTTCACAATGCGGGAGGACTGGCGCATCTCTTCGACCCGGACGAGCCAGCGGTCGAAGCAGTCGCCGTTCTCCTTCCCCACCGGGATGTCGAACTCGAACCGGTCGTAAATGGAGTACGGCAGGTTCTTGCGCAGGTCCCACTTCACGCCGGAGCCGCGTAGAACGGGGCCGGAAGTGCTGTAGGCGATGGCGTCTGCGGCACTCAGGCAGCCGACGTTCATGGTGCGCCACTGGAAGATGCGGTTGCCGGTGACGAGACCATCCCACTGGGGAATGACATAGTTGTCGAGGTAGTTGATGAAGCCCCAGAAGGTCTTATCAGCCTTTTCCTCGCCGTCTTCAGGCGTACCCAGGATGCCTTCGGGCAGGTCGTTGCGGACGCCACCGATGCGCAGGTAGTTGTAAAGCAGGCGCCCGCCGGTGATCCGCTCGAAGATGGAATAGACCTTCTCCCGGTCACGCCAGCAATAAAGGAACGGCGTGACGGCGCCCAGATCCATGGCGTTGGAACCAAGGGCGAGGAAGTGCGAGGCGATGCGGTTGACTTCCGCCATCAGCACCCGGATATACTGCGCCCGTTCGGGTACAGTAATAGCGCCCTGGAAAAGCTTCTCCACCGCCTCAACATAGCACTGCTCATTGATCATGGCCGAAATGTAGTCCGTACGGTCCGTAAAGGGAATGACCATGGGATAGGTCTTGGACTCGCAGAGCTTCTCAAAGCACCGGTGCAGGTAGCCCACGTCGGGCTCGCACCAGGTGACCGTCTCACCGTCCAGCTTCACCATGAGGCGGAGAACGCCGTGGGTAGACGGATGCTGAGGTCCCATGTTTACAAGAAGTTCTTTTGTCTGTTCCACGATTACACCTCCGCCCGGGCCTATTCTTCGAAGCGGTGCCGCACGAGGCGCGGACGCTTGGGCCGCTTGTCGACGAAGTCCTTCAGCAGCGGATGGCCGCCCTGCCAGTTGTCAGGCAGCAGAATCCGCCGGTGATTGGGATGGCCATCAAAACGGATACCATACATGTCATAGGTTTCACGCTCGTGGAAGTTGGCGCCCGGGTACAGCTTGGCGATGCTCGCCACATGAGCGCCGGTGCGGGGCAGGTCCACCTTGACGTGGATATTACGGGCACCGACTTCCGCCGGATTGATGCGTGAAAGGGAGGCCACCACGGTCAGGCGGTCCTTCCAGTCGAGAGCCGAGAGGACGGAGCAAAACGTATAGCCGGCCTCGTAGCAGGCGCGAACGGCGCTCTCGTAATCCTTCTTGTCCACGAGAATTTCCGTATCGCCGTTCACGAGCGTGCCAATCTGGGCTTCCGGATACTTCTCCTTCAAAAAGTCCAAACGGGTTCACCCCCTGGCGAAATACCAAAAGCAGCAGGAAAACCCCGAGCCCAGCGGGTCAGGGTTGGCAGGTTACACCCAGTGTAGAACGCCCTTTTTGTAGGCGTAGAAGAGGCCGATGCCGAGGATGGCCAGGAACGTTCCCATTTCCATCAGACCCGCAAGGCCAAGGGAATTGAAGACCACAGCCCAGGGATAGAGGAAGATGGCTTCCATATCGAACACGAAGAACGTAAGGGCAAACACATAATAGCGGATGTTGAAGTTAACCAGGGCGTCGTCAAACGGCAACTCACCGCATTCGTATGTCTCTAGCTTCTCACCCTGCAGGGGGTTGCTGGGGGAGAGGAGCTTTACGATGCCGTAGTTGAGCAGAAGGAAGCCAACCGCTATGACGAGCATCGCAAAAACGTCCACATAGGAGTAGGTCACGGGGTTGCGTCTCCTTTCCTCAGGGGCTCGGGACCACTTGCCCGATCTACACTCTCCGAGGTGCCAGGGGGGGCTTCAAAAAGGCAGGGTGGAGACCCTGCCCAGACTTAGCCCTTGGTGATGAGGCCGCGCTGGCCCGTCTTGAGCATCTCCTGGACCTCCATGAGGGCCTGGAGCAGCGTTTCGGGACGCGGAGGACACCCGGGCACGTAGACATCTACCGGGACGACCTTATGCACGCCGTCTACCACATTATACGTATCCCAGTACGGACCGCCGTTCGAAGCGCAGGCACCCATCGCGATGACGAACTTCGGCTCGGCCATCTGATCATACAGACGCCGAACGACCACGGCCATCTTTTCGTTGACCGTGCCGGCAACGAGCATGAGGTCAGCCTGACGGGGCGACATACGGAACGCCTCGGAACCGAACCGGGCGATGTCATATTTCGAGCTGGACGCCGCCATCATTTCAATGGCGCAGCAGGCGATGCCGAAACCCAAAGGCCAGGTCGAGTTGCCGTAACCCCAGCCGAGAACCTTCTGCACGACGGCGGGCAGCTTGCCGACGATCACGTTCTGGTTAACCTCCACGTCAGAGGCTACCACGGGGTCGTTCAGCCAGTCCAGTTCATTCACCTTGTTCTCTCCCACCGGAACCACCTCCCTCTCCGTCTAACCTAGGAATAAAACTGTGTGGCTTTGCTCCCAAAGTCACATGCCATCATCCATTATACTGTCCGGTTTCTGAGGGCGTCAACGAAAAGGACCCGCTGGCACAAGGCTCCCAAGGCCTCCGTGCATGACAATGCGTTATCACCTGTATGCCGAAAGATTATCAAATCCTAACGCGGCCTACGGCGAAGCGCTGCACGGGCATCGGACCACGGCGGGAGAGCGCCTATTCGCCGTTCGCTGCTACTCCCATTTACACAGGGAAGCTTCTTCCCCGTTCAGAATACACATGCAATGGATGTGGAGCGAACGGAGGAGTGCCTGGTGCTGAGTGATCGGGAGCAACAGACTCTGGCAGCGGTGTGCGACACGCTGATTCCGGGTGCACCGCCGGCACTGGCGGACCGCATCGCGACGGTGTTGTCCACCACGGGCAACCCCAGGGATCTTTCGGAGTTCCGGCAAGCCCTGCGCTTGCTCGGCTCTCCCCTGGGAGCCGGTTTCACGCACGGACATTTTGCCGCGTTTCACGTTCTGACGCGAAGTGCGCGAGAAGAGGCGCTCCGGCGGTGGGCTGTCCACCCGCTGCCGCTGTTGAGACAAGCCTTTCAGGCGTTCAAGCGGCTTGCGGGCTTCCTGTTCTGGTCGGACCCGACACTGGCCCCCTGGGGCGACATGGAGTACACCGGCGCCACGGCAGCCGAGTGTTCGCAGTCCTTGCTCACTCCGGCGTTGCCCCCTCCGGACGGAGCCGCCTTCGACGCCATCGTCATCGGATCTGGTGCCGGGGGCGGCGTGGCGGCTGCTGAACTGGCCCGGCGCGGGCTGCAGGTCCTGGTTCTGGAGAAGGGCCCGTTCGTGCCGGAGGACCAGCTGGGTGAAGGAGAAGCCCGCGGAATGGAGCGCCTGTACCTGGACAGGGGGATGACAGCCACCCGCGACCTTTCCGTCGCCATACTCGCCGGCTCGTGCGTGGGCGGCGGCACCCTGGTCAACTGGACCGCCTGCATCGCCCCGCCCGCCGAACTGCGGGCAGAGTGGGAGCAGGAAGGCCTGACCGGGCTAGGTTCGACGGCGTTTCAAGAGTGCGTCGACGAAGTGTGGTCCCGGCTGGGAGTGCACTCCGACCTCTCTGTGTCCAAACCGGAGTCAAGCGCCGGGCGCTTGCTGGCCGGCTGCCGGGAACTGGGCTATCACGCTGCCGAACTGCCGCGAAACGTGCTCGACTGCGGCGAGGATTGTGGCTTCTGCGCCTACGGCTGCAAGGTCGGGGCGAAGCGGTCCACAGCCCGCACGTTCCTGTCAGACGCGGCAGCCCGGGGGGCAGCCATCGTTCCGGACGCGGAGGTTCGGCGTGTCCTGGTAGAACGCGGCTCGGTCACCGGCGTCGAAGCCGTGATCGGCGGCAGAACGTTGTTCCTGCGAGCGCCCCGCGTCATCCTTGCGGCGGGGGCCATTGCATCGCCGGCGATCCTGCTGCGGTCGGGTCTGTCCAACCCCAACATTGGCCGGCATCTCCACCTGCACCCGGTGGCCGCCGTGCTGGGCCGATACAGTGAAGAGGTACGCCCGTGGAGCGGTCGACTGCTGCCGGCATACAGCAGGCAGTTTGCCCGCCGGGATGGACCGTTCGGGTTCTTACTGGAGGTGGCCCCGGCACACCCGGGTCTGGGTGCCCTCGCCACCCCCTGGTACTCTGGCGACCGGTACCGGCAGGATCTGCTTGAGATGAAGCATCTCGGCGTGTTCATCGTGCTGGTGCGGGACCGTGATGGCGGCCGCGTCACCGTGGACAGCCACGGGCGCTATCGGGTGGATTACCGGGTGTCGTCGCACGACAAGGGGAACCTGCTGGACGGCCAGAGCGAGGCGATTCAGGTACACGCCGCTGCAGGTGCGAACCGGGTCGTGACGCTGCATTCGACCCTGAACTCGCTCGACGATGTCACACCCGCGAGTGCGGCGAGGTTCGCCGCTCGTTCGAGGGCCCTGCCCAGCGGGCCGAACCAACTGCCCATGTTCAGCGCACACCAGATGGGCAGCTGTCGCATGGGCGCCTCGCCAAGAACAGCAGTTGCCGGCCCTGACGGCCGGGTTTTCGGTGTGCAGGGGCTCTATGTGGCCGACGCGAGCGCCTTCCCGTCAGCCAGTGGTGTGAATCCCATGATCACCATTATGAGTCTGGCTAACTGGGTCTCAAAGCAAATCGTCTAGCCTGCCTGCCTGCAACTTCACCAGGAGGCCCTCCAGCGAGGAGGAACGCCCCCCCGGTGCAGGATTGCCGCTCCGGCTGATGAGGAAGTCGGTCACGAAATAAACCGGAAGGCCCACCGCCTGCGCGGCGCCGTCCTCCTCCAGGTCGTTGCCGATCATAAGGCACTCGTCCGGCCTGCGGCCGATGCGCTCCAGCACTTCGCTGTAGAAGGCCGGCTGCGGCTTGCAGGAATGCATCTCCTCGTAGCAGGTGACCAGGCGCCAGGGAAGGTCAAACACGCCCACCCACCGCATGCGCTCCTCAATGGCCTCCCGTGGGAAGAGCGGGTTCGTTGCCAGTACGATCTCATACCCCCGCTGGAGGGCGGCGGCCACGACAGCCCTTCCCAGCCCAGGGAGGCTCGGGCAGGCAGAGCGGAGTGACGGAAAGCGCTGTAGATAGAAAGCATCGAAGAGAGGCATCATCTCCTCCTCGGTCCGCTGGACCTTGGGGAAGAAGTCGGCGGCGAAGACCTGGGCGTTGGTGAGGGTCGGGTCGGTATTCGTGATCATCGCATGCGTGGAGGCCATGATCTGGTGCGCCAGGAGGTCCGGGGGGACCAGGTGACCGATATGGGCGGCCAGGGCCTTCAGGTAATGCGAGACGAAACGGTCGGTATCGATAGGAAGCAGTGTGCCGTCCAGGTCGAACAAGAGAGTTTTCAGCATGGTACACCTCACTGCGCTTGTGTGCCGATCCCGGGGGAGACACTCGTTTGGGCATGAATCATTGGCTTCGCATTTGGCGCGGCTCACTCCTGCACGGCGGGGCATTCTTCCGCAACCGGATTTTGTCGAGTTCTGCTGTCGCACGAAATCCGGTGGAGTGATCCCACTCACCCTTGCATTTCCATTGGCTCCCTGATACGATGAACTCACGCTCTAGCACATTTCTTGCCATTCGTTCCGTTATTTCCCTCACGGCCCGAGGAAGGGGTGTGTCCGGTGCCACTGGCGAGGCTAAGGCAACACCTGGCCCGAGGCGAATATGTACAGGCACGGCGAGAGGCGGAACGTCTGATTCAAACCGGCGACCTGGCCGGGGCGGACCGGGTGCATGCCTATCGGGGCGCCGCCCTCGCCCATTATTCATTGCAGGGTGTCTTCGCAGCGGTCAAGCTGGGTGAGGTGGCCCTTGGTCTTGCCCAGAAGCTCTCGGACGGGGAGCTGTCTGCCCGGCTGCGTGTAGAACTGGCAGAGTTCTACCTGGCCTTGGGCGACACCCACATGGCGAGGGAGCACCTGTTTCGCTGTGAGGAAGAACCGGCCACCTGCGGTCCCCAGCCTGCGCTGAAGGCGCGGCTGAAGCAGGACCGCGGTCAGATGCACCGCCTCCGCAAGGAGTACGACGAAGCCGCCGCCTCCCTGCTGGAAGCCGCCGACCTGTATGGCCGGGAAGGCAGCCACCGACAGGCACTGGAAGCCCTGCGGGCGGTCGTGGCCAGCTACCTGGAGGGGGGACGGCCCGGCCTGGCTTGGCCGGTCCTTGAGAGGGTGTCCGCGTGCCTGCAGGAGCATCCAGACGAGGAACTCTCTGCACTTCATGTGACCGACCTGGCTCACTACTACCGCCTCGTTGGGGACCTGCGGGTCTCCATGAACTTCTGCGAAGAGGCCCTTATACCGGGACGGCCAGGGGTCGACGACAGGGTACTGGCAACTGCGTCCGCCATCGCCGGGGCCAATGCCCTTGACCTGGGCAGCCGCCAGGAGGCTCAGTCGTTTGCGGAGCTGGCCATGGAGTATGCCATCCGCTCCAAACTACCGCACCTCATGAATCAGGCCTCAGCTCTCCGGGCCCGGCTCCAGCAGGACGAGGGCAAGGGTTAGGAGTCAGGGAGAGCTTCTCTCCTACCTCCCCCTCCGTTTTCGCCGGCAGCGAACACGGGGCAAAAGAACGATCCCGGCACTACAGTACCGGGATGCTCAAGTATTGTTGCCCTTACTTGCGGGAAGCAAACTCCCGGATCATGGTAGCCAGTTGATCCGGCGATAGGTTCATCTCCGCCGCCATGGAAATGGGAAGCATGTACTGAATGACCTGTGCGGGCGAGACGTTGCCCATATCGCCCGGCGCTTCCAGCTGACCCGTTGCGAAGAAGTGCATGGGAACGCCCGTAATCGAGACCATCTGGTTCAGTACCATCGGCCCGACTTCACAGTTCCGGTCGAGAATGTCGTTCAGGCCACGGACCGAAAGGCCCAACTGGAAGGCAACCACGGTACGAGTGAAGATGTTCGCGAAGTTCTCACAGAGGAAGTCTACAACCCTGGCGAAGCGCTGTTCCACGGTGGCCAGCATCAGCCGCTCCTTCTCAGCCCGGGGCAGGCCCTCAATGTACCGCGCAAACCGGCGACCGACGGTCCAGGCCTGGCCACCGATTAAGGTGGAGCCTACATCGTCGTACGGGGGCGCGTGAACCTCGCCCAGGATGAAGGCCACGCTGACGCCCAGGGCCTTGGCCAGCCGGTTGAGCGCATCGATGGTCGGGTTGACCTTGGCCCCCTTCTCCAACTGGGAGATGTAGCCGATGGCCAGTCCGCTGCGCTCGCTGACCTGCTGGAGGATCAGGCCCTGTTGGTTGCGAGCCCAGGCCAGCCTCTCGCCCATGCTACTGCCCAACACTTCATTTACCCCCTTTTTGCCTACGTTCCATTATGTGGAAGCCTGCTCTTATCCTACCAGATTCATACAATCCGGGTCAAGAGATCCGTCTGACAATTTTTTGCTTTATGTATACTCCTTTTCTTACGTCCTACGCTGCCTCAGCTCCGTAGACGTACGAAGACCCTGCGGATAGTGCTCCGCAGGGTCTTCACGCGCGCATATGCTTGTTATTCGTCGCCGAAGGTGATACCGATCGCCTTCGCTGCCTGGACCAATTCGCCGTCAGGGGAGACGATGCGCCGGTTCACGGCGGCAGCCAGGGGGACCTCCGTGATGAACCCGTTGCGGAGGCCTACCATGTACCCGTAGCGGCCGTTCAACGCGAGGTCTGCTGCGCCGACCCCATAGCGAGTGGACAGAATGCGGTCATAGGGGGTGGGGCTGCCGCCCCGCTGCACGTGCCCCAGCACGGTTACCCGTGACTCCAGACCCGTCAGCTCTTCCAGCTTCCGGCCCACCACCACGCCAATGCCGCCCAGACGGACGGGGTCATGGCTGCCGGCCACGGTGCGGCCCACAACCAGTTCCCCATTCGGAGTCTTGGCCCCTTCGGCCACCACCACGATGCTGAAGGGTTTGCCCACTGCCTTCCGCTGCTCGATTTTGCGCGCCACGGCTTCGTAGGTGAATGGCATCTCGGGGAGCAGAATGGCGTCAGCGCCGCCGGCGATGCCGGAGGCCAGCGCGATCCAGCCTGCGTACCGGCCCATGACCTCTAGGACCATCACGCGATGGTGCGACTCGGCGGTGGTGTGGAGCTTGTCCAGGGCTTCGGTGGCCGTGGTGACGGCCGTATCGAAGCCGAACGTCTGGTCCGTGGCGCTCAGATCGTTGTCGATGGTCTTGGGGACACCTACTACCGGGAGCCCACGGCCGTTCAGCATGTTCCCCACGGTAAGGGAGCCGTCGCCGCCGATGATGACGAGACATTCGGCGCCAATGCCCTGCACATGCGCCAAGCAGTCGGCTACTCGGTCTTGCCCGCCGAAGGCAAATGGGCTGTCCCGGTTGGATGTTCCGAGAATGGTGCCGCCCCGGTGGAGAATGCCGCCGATGGCGGGGCCGTCAAGTGGACGGCTCTGCCTGGTCACCAGCCCCTTGAACCCGTCGATGATGCCGACGACCTCGGCCCCGCGGGCGTTCGCCCGCTTGACCAGGGCGCGGATGACGGCATTCAGCCCGGGGGCATCGCCGCCACTGGTGAGTACACAAATGCGTCGCATGCCTGGTTCCCTCCCTTGGGTCCTGCTACCGGAGCTGGCGGAAAGCCTCCTGCAGCGCCCGTGCCACGGGACCGGGCCGGCCGTCGCCGACCTGCTTTCCATCGATGCTGATGAAAGGCATCACTTCCGAAGTGGTAGACGTCATCCATGCTTCACTGCACTGGTCCAGGGCGGCGACAGGAATGCCCTCTTCGCGCACGGTGTACCCCAGCTTGCGGGCGAGGTCCAGCACAACGTTACGGGTAATGCCGCACAGAATGTAGTTGCAGGCGGGGTACGTGTAGATGACACCGTCACGCACTGCCATGAAGTTGGAGCTGCTTCCTTCAATGGCGTAGCCGTCCTTCACAAAGATAGCCTCAAACGCCCCGGCTTCATTCGCCGTCTGCTTGGCCAGAACATTGGGCAGCAGAGCAGTGCTCTTGATATCGCACCGGGCCCAGCGCTGGTCTGGTACGGTGACGGCGGTGGCGCCCTTCTCCCACAGCGTCTCCGGCGCCGAGAAGGGCCGGGCGACGGCCAGCACATTGAGCTTAACGGGTCCCGCTGGGAACGCATGGGTGCGAGCTGCGTAAGCGCCCCGCGTCACCTGCATATAGATTGTGGCCTCGGAGAGGTTATTCACAGAGAGCAGTTCGTCGCTCACACGGGCGAGTTCGGCCAGATCGGGTTCCGGCATGCGCAGTTCCCGGGCGCTGCGGGCCAACCGCTGGAGATGAGCGTCAAGGCAGAAAGGCTTCCCACCGTAGACGCGAGCTACTTCGTAGATGCCGTCTGCCAACAGAAAGGCCCGGTCTTCAATCGAAACCGTCGCCTGTTCGTGGGGCAGATACTGACCGTTTAGGTATACCGTAAGGGCCAAAACGCCTTCCCCCTCAGTTCATGTAGCCGTCTTCACAGGATCATTATGTTCACATTAGCACAAAGGCAGACCCGCTTCAATTCCAGCGGGTGGTCTCGGGACCGGATTCCAAGGAGGGATTCCCCGTGCGCATGGTGCCGCTGATTCTGCTGCTGCTGACCGCCACCGGGTGCTTTCGCGCGTTGCCGTCGGCGGGCCAATACCCCGGGCCGGTACCTTCCGCAGTTCAACCTGCCGTCTCTACCCGCGGCGATGCCACTTACGCACAGAAAGGAGTGGCGGCCTTACGGGGAGCCCTGAAGGGGCTGGATCCCGAGGAGGCATTGGAGCGCATCCCTCAGGAGGGGATCCGCGTGCCCGACGTCCGCGTTGCTGCCCGCTGTGTCGCCGCGCAGGGCGCACTCCCCCTATTGGTATGCCACTTCGGGCCGGCTGTCTCCCAGCCGGTGGCCCAGGCCATTCTCTGGTACGACCGGGAAACCTGGACGGGCCAGTTATACCCCCAGGCGCCGCCCAAGGTAGCCGCAGCGCGCCTGGCATCGCTGGCGGACCTGGGGTGCCGCGTAGGTTGCTACGGCGGCATTCGCCAGGTTCGCCAGTCACCGGGCCCCGAACTGCTGGTCGTCGCTGACCTGGGGATCACCGGCCGGGAGCGGGCGGAAGAGGTTCAGCTGCTCCATTTGGTGGACGGGATCTGGGAAGTGGCCTGGGTGCCCGATGCGGGCGACTGGCATTACGGCCATACCCGGGTCCAGATCGGAACCAAGGGCGTGCAGCAGTTCCAGGTGCGCACATCATCCTGGCTGCGTCAGGATAGCCTCAGCGGCTACCTTAAGGAGTCGGAGTCCACTGAGCACCGGTACTTTCTGGAGCGGTGGATGCGCAAGGGCCAGGCGTACGTAATGGTCGACCGTGCTGAAGAGCAGACACCCTACAGCAGTCTGGTGCGGACCATTCACCACCTTACCAATGGAGCTGACGAGAAGGCTCGGGTGCTCATCGGGCGTGAGATAACGCTGGACCAGGCGCGCCAAGCCCTCGCGCAGAACCCTCGGCGCCAGGGCTGGGAGGTGACGCGCTGGGGTGAACACGGTTTCCTTCTCGACACAAAGCGAACGGGCACGCCCAATCTGGGTGTGCGGTTTGAGCCCCAGGGTAGCGACTGGGTGCTGGCCGAGATCTGGCCGATCGGGGAGAAGTAGCTACTGCGAATGCCCGGGCGGACCCGGACCTTTGGCGCGACTCGACTTGGTCTTTTCCCTGGCTGCCTTCTTGCCGCTGATTACGCTCCGGATGGCCCGTAGCGACTCTTTGCGCAGAGCCATCCCCAGGACGAGGCCCACCGCCAGCGGGAACAGGCTTGCGCCCATGAGGACCCAGACGCGGAACTGCTGATACTGTGGCGGGAAGGTGACCCACCCGAACCAGGCGCCCACCAGCAGGAGCAGCCCGTGAAGGAGCGACAGCAGCAGCGACCAGCCCAGGACCCTGACCAGCAGTTGCGCCATGCCGCCAGGAGCGAGGCCGATCGCCTCGAGCAGCACACTGACAAGGCGCCCGACCATCCGCCAGAGGGGCGTGCGGTTCGACCAGAGCAGACGCCAGGAGATACCGTCTTCGGTGATTGGGGGCTGCTCCGGCTCCTCGGGCGACACATAGTCGGGAACCGTCTGTTTCAGCCAGAGATGGGCGTAATAGCGGCCCACCTCGAAGTCGTGTCGCAGGAACTCCTCCGAGAAGAATCCGCCGAAGTGAACGATCTCCTCGCCCTTCAGCATCTGCTTGGGATCCTCCGGGGTGATTTGGTAGAGAGCCACCCAGGGCTGGGCCAGCCCGAGGCTCTGGGCCAGCAGGGCGTGCATCTCCTCAAGGACGGCCTGGTAGCGGCCCGGCGAGACCGGGTCCACTCCGTCCAGCGACAGGTAGGCGTCCCGCAGGACCACCAGGGCGGCCCGCACGGCATTGTGCGCCTCCTTGACTCGCCCGGTCGGGAGCCGGTCGAGCCATCCCATGTCCGCCTCGAACCGCTGGTGATCCGTCAGCCAGTCGTAGAAGCTGTGTACGGCCCGCTTGTACAAGTCGGGATCGATGAGGCCAGTGGGCTCCCCCAGCCCCCCTCGTACGCCGCCATCGGCAAGTTCCGGGTGGCGCTGGCTCAGTTCCCGCTGAGCCGCGCCGGCCGATGGCGTTATCCGCTCTTCCCGCATGCTGCGGGCCAGGTCAGCCAGGAAGAGAAAGAGCTTCTCCTGCCGCGTGTTCGTTGCCTGTACCCGTTTGTGGCTGGACGCCGGCGAAGCGGAGAGGCTCCATAGCCGCACTCCCCGGGTGAAGGTCGAGAACCAGGTGGTGGGGGAGCCGGCCTTGAGGGCATCGAGCGAAGTGGCAAAGGGGTCAGGTTCAATGAAAAGGATGCATCGTCTGGGGTCGTAGACGAGGGTGTGCTCCCCGCTTTCGCCCCGGCCACCGGTCACCATGGGAAAGACGGTGATGGCCCGCTCCACCGGCTGCTCGTCGAGAATGCCGCCGTCAGCGTAACGCATTTTGCGCTGGACGTCGGGGTCCAGCCGGTGCAGCCGCTCCAGGATCGAGTGGTTCTCCCACATCTCTTCGAGCAGGCCCGGAATTTGAATGCGGTCCTTCCAGGGAACAGACTCCGGGTCGAACGCACCCGGGAAAGCCGCGCTGGCTTTCCCGATGTGGGCGACTCGGCGCCAGACGGGGGGCGGGTACGGGCTCTGCCAAAGCCGGCGCGGGTCAGGGGGCGTGAAGCGGAACACGACCGCCTCGGAGAAGCGGGGATCCCTCAGCGGGTGCTCTGGGTCGGTAAGACCGTCCAGATTGGTCATGGTCATGGTCAGCACCACCCGCGGGGCAGGGTAGGCCGGCTGGAAGCTTCGCTCTACCGGATCGTCGACCAGGTAGGCCTCCATAATCCGACGGACGGCCTCCGAGGAGAGAATGCCACGGTCCAGCGGCTTGCCCCGCCGGCGAGCCTCCTCTTCGGTCTCGTACGCAGAGGTTAGCTCCCGTAGGGTGAACTCGGTCCACCGGGGAAGCACATACTCGAAGGGGACGCCCGTGGCGAGGCTCTTGGCCGTCATGGCGCCCACCAGCGTGCCCGCCGAAGAGCCGGTGACGATATCCACCGTAACAGCAGCGCCCCGGCCCACCGCCGAGAGCAGTTCGTAAGCGACGCCGGCCTCAAAGGAGCCCAGTGCCACGGCTCCTGAAAGGACCAGGGCGATTTTTATGGGTTGGGGCGCGGCTTCACTGGTCCGATACATGCGAGCGATGCGAAAGCGCTTCGCCACGGGTCCTCCCTCCTTTTTTGCCGCAGCAACAGATGAGCCTGCCCGTGGATGGGCAGGCTCTTGGCTCTTGTGTGTCCGAAATTCAAATCAACTTGCTGTAGAGAAATGCTGTGCCAGTGACCATGCCTCTTCTTCGCGCCCCTGGGGAGTTGGTACCCGAGTCATTGCTGCAGAGAAGCGGTGCCCTCGGCTGTGGCGGCGTCGAGCAGGCGGCGCAGCTCTCGCACGTCGGTGGTGAGGGCGCCTGCGGAAGCGGCAATCTGGTCCACCACCGAGGCCTGGTGCCGGGCCGACTCGGCGATGGCGGCAAAGCTGAGCTTCCGGGTAATATCTGCCACCTGCTGGATCAGCAGCACGGCCTGGCCCGTGGCAGCCGCCATCTCTTCTGTGGTGGCCGAGTTGGTCTCGGCAACGCCGGCGATGCGGTCCATGGCGGCGGTCATGGCCTGGGAGCCGGTGAACATCTGGCCGGTGGCGCCCAGAATCTCCTGGACCTGCTCACGGGTCTGCTCGACAATTCGCACGACCTGGTTCATGGACTGCCCTGCATTGGCGGCCAGGGAGGTGCCGCGGCGGACCTCGTCCGTGCCCGCCTCGATGGCCCGCTGGACCTCTTCCAGCCCGTGCTGGCTCTTGTCGATGAGGCCGGCGATCTCTTCGGTCGCCTTCTTGGAGCGCTCGGCCAACTTTCGCACCTCGTCGGCAACCACCGCGAAGCCACGGCCATACTCGCCGGCCCGGGCCGCCTCGATGGCAGCGTTCAGGGCGAGCAGGTTCGTCTGATCGGCAATCTCCGTGATTACCTGCACAATGCCCGCAATCTGGGCCGACTGGGCGCTGAAGTCCCGCACCTTGGCACCGGCGGCGAAGACCGTATCGCGGATCTTGTCCATGCCCGAAATGACTTGCTGGACGGAGGTGCCGCTCTCCCTCGCCAGTTCAGCCGCTGAGGTGGCGGCGCTGGCCACCTGCTTGGTGGCCCCGGTTACGCGGTCGATGCGAACGGCCATCTCCTGTACAGCCTGCCCGGCCTGCAGAACGGAAGAGGCCTGATTCTGCGCCCCTTCGGAGATGTCGTGGGCAGACTGGGAGAGCTCCCGAATCACCTGGAGGCACTCATCGATCAGCCGGGTCTGCTCTCCGGCGCCTTCTGCCGCCTTTCCTACGCTGGCGACCAGTTCGTAGTTGACCTTGCCTGCGCTGGTGGAAGCCTGGGCCACTTGCTCGGTGGCGGCCGTCAGACCGGAAACCCGAGTCACCAGTTCGGCCACCAAGGCTTCGTCAATGCGGGTATAAGCAGCGTTCTCATCGGAACCCTTATGGGAGTGAGATTTGCGACCCCAAAAACGACCAAACACCTGATTATCGCCTCCACATACAATATTAGCCAGCACCGCATGCTTTGAATATACATATTTAACGTTCAGTTTGTCAAGTGATGGAAACCAAAAAGCCCCATCCCGTTCGCGGGATGGGGCCTGCAAGCCTTCTGTCGCTTATTGCGCAGCCTTTTCGAGGGCCTGCAAGATGTCGGCGAGGATATCGTCCACGTGTTCGGTGCCAATGGATAGGCGCACCATTTCAGGACTGACGCCCGCCGCAGCCTGCTCTTCAGCCGAAAGCTGCTGGTGGGTGGTGGTAGCGGGATGAATGGCCAGCGACTTGGAGTCGCCAACGTTCGCCAGATGCGAGAGCAGCTTCAAGCTGTTGATGAAGGTCTTGCCGGCCGGGCTACCGCCCTTGATGCCGAACGAGAGAATGGCACCCTGCCCCTTGGGCAGGTACTTCTTCGCCCGGGCGTGATACGGGCTGCTCTCAAGGCCGGGGTAGTTGACCCACAGCACGCCAGAGTGTTCGGACAGCACCTTGGCCACAGCCAGGGCGTTGGATGAATGGCGTTCCATGCGCAGGTGGAGCGTCTCCAACCCCTGGAGGAAAAGGAACGAGTTGAACGGGGAGAGGGCGCCGCCCAGATCCCGCAGCAGGCTGACTCGTGCCCGGAGAATGTAGGCAGGGGCGCCGAGGTCGGCGTACCGGAGGCCGTGATAGGCCGCATCGGGCTCGGTGAACAGCGGATGGCGCCCCGCCGCCCAGTCAAACTTGCCCCCATCCACAATAATGCCGCCGATGGAAGTGCCGTGGCCGCCCATGAACTTGGTCGCCGAGTGAACGACTATATCGGCGCCGTGGTCGAGGGGCCGGCAGAGATAGGGCGTGGCAAACGTGCTGTCGATGATCAGGGGCAGGCCATGCTCATGGGCCACAGCAGCCACGGCTTCGATGTCCAACACATCGATGACCGGGTTGCCGATGGTCTCGGCGTAAACCGCCCGGGTCTTCGGCGTGATGGCAGCGGCAACGGCACCCGGCTCCTCCGGATCGACGAAGACGACCTTGATGCCAAGCCTCGGCAGGCTGTGGGCCAGAAGGGCATAAGTGCCGCCGTAGAGGTTCTTGGCCGCCACGATTTCGTCGCCCGCCTGGGCCAGGTTCAGGATGGCGTACAGCTCTGCGTTCTGCCCGGAAGCAACCGCAAGGCCGCCAACACCGCCCTCCAGTGCAGCGACCCGCTTCTCGAAGACATCGGTGGTGGGGTTCATGATGCGGGTGTAGATGTTGCCGAACTCCTGCAAGGCGAAGAGGCGGGCAGCGTGGTCGGAGTCCTTGAACACGTAAGAGGACGTGGCGTAAATGGGAACGGCCCGGGAACCGGTGGTGGGATCGGGCTCCTGCCCGCCGTGAATGGCCAGAGTCTCGAGTCTATACTGCTCCTGTGACATCTTTCCGCTCTCCCCTTCTCCGCTGTCTCCAGGGGGTACCGCGTCCCCCAGGTATTGGGGCAATCCTATCACGGACGGAATGGTCCGTCAATAAACTGTACTCTTCGTTGAGAACAGCCACAATGCGAAAAGGCCGGCACACCCGCCGGCCTGACATCCCGTATTCGGTCTACATGCGAACGTCGAGGAGCATCCCCTTGATCTCGCCGATTTTGTCCAGGATGGCAAGGTGGTCCTTTTCCTGGCTGACGACCATTTCGGTCAGCTTCTCCAGCTCCTCGTTCACTCTGCGGATGGTGACCAGCGTGCGGTGCTCCCAGGCCTGGGAGTCCCACTCCATCTGAGTCTTGACCTGAACCGTGTTGGTGGTCAGATCGCGCATGAGCGCAGCGATGGCCTGCTTGTACTGCTTCAGGTCGGCCATGGTGATGGTCTGGCCCAGACGGGCACCTAACTCATCGATGCGCGCCAACGCCTTGTCGATGCGCTCGTTGAGCTGTCCGACATGCGCCTGCTGCAGTTGGTCACGGAACGCGCTTCGGCTTGCCGCCCCTGCCTGTCGGTCGGTGCGATCGCGGGGCGTGAGAGCCTGAACTTTGTCGGGACCGATGCGCACCGGATCCATGGGCATGGGCGTTCACCTCCCGAAAGCCTGCGTCACGAGCTGGAAAGCCGGGTCGAATCAGGGTCGCCAGCGTGCATGGCATCTATGGCGGCGAGAATCTCCTCGGTGGAGGGCATGCCCTCTTGTGCCCAGGCTACCCGACCCTGCCTGTCGACCACGACGACGCACCGCGAGATGCCGCCCAGGAGATTCAGGGCACCGTATGCGGCGGCGATCTTCTTGTCGGGGTCGTGGCAGACGGGAAAACCGAAGTTGAACTTCTCGGCCCACGTCTCATGGGACCCCAGGCTGCCAGGATTGATGGCAATGACCTGAGCCCCCCGGCTGGCATACTGCTCGGCTGCGTCCCGCGCAGCGCTAAGTTGCTTGTTTCAGCCCGGGGTGTTGTCTTTGGGGTAGAAGATGACGACGGCAATCTTCTCGCCGGTCAGCGCCGACAGGGAGACTGTGCCTTGCGTACTCGGCAGGGTAAAGTCCGGTGCCTTTTCGCCGGCCTTGATCATGTGGGGACCTCCCATGGCAACATGCGGTATTTTTGGTTTCGCCATAGGATGTGCGATTCCTCTTGCTGCCATGCTGCCGGGAGCTAATGCAGTTCGTGGCGCCGCATCCAGCGGGTAATGGGTTCGGCCAGGCGGCTGCACTCGTCCACTGCGGCCTGGTGTCCGTTGAGTGACTCCACCGCGGCCAGTTCGGCCCGTCCGCCGTGGACATTGACCAGTTCCACCAGAGAGCGGGCCGCCTCGGTCGGACAGATCAGGTCACTGGTGACGGGGAGCAGCAGCAGGTCGGCCCGAATCAGTTGGGCCGCCACCTCCAAGCCCCGGTTCCCATAACCGATGTCATGCAGAAGGCACGCCCGGGCTGTGTAAATGAAATGGTCGGCGTCGCAGGTATACGCGTCAAGCAGGGCCATCTCAGCCATTTCGGCCTGGAAAGCGAACCGGCCCTTCATCTCCATGCGGGGATGGGTGCTGGCCGCGGCCGTCTTACGCTCCCACATGCCGCTGATCCAGGCGTCGCTGCGCGTCAGCACGTTCCGCAGGTAGAGGGCGCGGCGAAGGCCCGACAGGGGCTCGCCGGCGGTCACGTAGCTCCCGTCGGCGTAGGCTGGGTCTGCCTGGATGGCATCAATCCCCGCCTGGCAGGCGGACAGGGCGTAGACGGGTCCCGCCTGTGGGGTGGCTGCGGCCGCGATGATGCGGTCCGCGGCGTGCGGATAGGTGACCGCCCATTCCAGGGCAGTGAACCCACCCATGCCGGGGCCGGCCACGCAAGTGAGCCGCTCGACGCCAAGCGAGTCGAGCAGCTGGCGCTGGAGCCTGACATTGTCGCGGATGGAGATCTGCGGGAACTTGGCGCCGTAGGGTCGCCCGGTGGCGGGATCGATGGAGGCGGGGCCGGTGGTCACCACGCGGGGATCGCGGGGGTGCAGGTTGCAGAGGGAATCGACCGCAATCACGTAGTATCGGTCGGTGTCGAAGGCCTTCCCGGGGCCGATGAGCGCGTCCCACCAGCCGGAGGATAGCTCTTCAATTGAATAGCGTCCGGCCGCATGACTGCTGCCGGCGAAGTCATGGCAAATGAGGACGGCGTTGTCCCGCCGGGCGTTCAGTTGGCCGTACGTCTCGTATCCTATGGTTGCGGGAATTGATTCAGCGGTATCAAGTTCGAGTTTCGCCGTGTGAAAGAGGTGCTTCTGGACTAGCACGGACGTATTCGCCTCCCGAGGCATGAAGGTTCTGCCCGGGGGCAAAAATCCCTGTCTTGTAAGTGCCGGAGGATGCTGGAAGGCAGGCTGTATCTTCTGGCAACTGGCCTGGCTATTTTGCCCGCGGCTTCGGGGCCTTGGGGGCAGCCGTCGCGGGGGCTTTTGTCGCCGCCTTCGGCGGGTTGGCGAAGCGGCACAGGTCCAGCAGGGGACACTGGCTGCAGCGGGGCTTGCGGGCGTCACAGATCTGGCGCCCGTGATGGATCAGCCAGTGGTGCGCCTGGCTCCACTGCTCCCGGGGAATGCGCCGCATGAGCTGCTGCTCGGTCTCTTCGGGGGTCTTGGCGTCAGCCAGTCCCAGCCGGTTGGCCACGCGGAAGACGTGCGTATCTACGGCGATGGCGGGGACGCCAAAAGCGTTGGAGAGGACAACGTTGGCTGTCTTGCGGCCCACGCCCGGCAGTTCCACCAGATCCTCCATGGTGCGGGGAACTTCCCCGTCGTGCTTTTCCAGCAGGAGGCGGCACGCAGCGTGGATGTTCTTCGCCTTGCTCTGCCACAGGCCGCAGTCCCTGATCATGGTCCCGATATCGTCCGGACCAATGGCGGCAAAGTGCTCGGGCCGGTTGTGGGTGGGGAAGATGCGGGCTGTGACGATGTTGACCCGGGCGTCGGTGCACTGGGCCGAGAGAATGGTGGCGATGAGCAGCTCAAAGGCGTTGCTGTGCTCCAGGGCGCACTTGGCGTCAGGGTACATGTCGCTCAGCCGCCTGAACATCTCCGCCGCAGGGACCTTCCGGCCTCCCACCTGCTTCACCTCGCTTGCGTCTACATAAGAAGGGGGCAGCGTCATGGAGTATGACGTCGAACGCATCGTTGGGGGAATGGGCAGCACCGATGCTGCCGAGCGTCTATCGGCGGCAGCAGCCCTCGAAGAGGCCCTGCGGTCGGAGCTGGAGGCGGGCCGCGGCGACTGGGGGGGCCTGGTCGAGCAGATTCTGCCTCCGCTGCTGGACGGCATTGGGGACCGGCACAAAGGGGTGCAGGTACATTCGGCCAACTGCCTGGAGTTCTTGCTGTATCAGTCGGAGAAGGTCGCCCCGGCCCTGCGGGCCGCGATGGCGGGCCCTGACGGCTGGAGAGCCTGGGGAGCGGCGCTGGTGGCCGCACGAGTCGGGTACTGGTACCCGGAGATGGCACCAGCGCTGGCGGGGGCCCTGGGCTCCACGGACCGCGACGTACGCTGGGCTGCCGCCGGGTTCTGCCTGCAGTTGGGTCGAAACTGGCCGGAAGCGGTGGCACTGGTGAAAGAGACGTTATGCGCCGGAGAGCCCCTGGGCCGCAAGATGGCGGCTTACTGCCTGGGCGCCATGGGGCAGTACGCTTCCATGGAGCCCGAGCTGGCGGGCCGGCTGCAGGATTCCGATCGAGATGTGCGTCGGGCCGTGGTTCTGGCCATCGACAAACTGCCCGCAGTGTCGCCCGCTGTCGCTGCACAGGTGGAGGCCCTGCGGGCGGATCCTGACGAGTTCGTGCGGCGGACCGCGGCAGTGGTGGCGGCGAAACTGGGGAGCCACGGGCGGTAAGCGCCCGTGGCCCCTGCATCTATCGAGGCTGGTGCAGCTTGATCAGGCCGTAGATCACGTCGGTAACGGGTGTGGGCACACCGGACTTGCGTCCCAGCCGCTGCACCGCGCCGTTCAGGGTCTCTACTTCGGTGCGGCGGCCCCGCTCCAGGTCCACCAGCAGGGAGGCTTTGAGCCCGGGCGCTGTGTTGCGGGCCTGAGCCATCAGCTCCTGCGGCAGGGAGGCATCCAACGGGACCCCTTCGGCCTGTCCTACGGCTACAGCCTCTGCGGCCAGGCGGCCGTACAGGGCGAAGGTCTCCTCGCACTCGCGGATCGGGCCAAGGGCCGAGCGGGTCGCGCCGGTAATCCCTGCGAGAGCCGTAATGAAGACAAACTTCTTCCAGATGTCGGTCCGAATCTCCCCCGAGACCCGGTGGGGAATCTCTGCCTGCGTGAGCGCGGCCGAAATGGCCTCCGTACGGGCGCTGGGGCCACCGCTCATCTCCCCGATGACGATCTCCTTGAAAGGGCTATGAATGCGGACGGTGCCGGGCGACGGGATATCCACCGAAATGCGGCAGAGGCCGCCGATGACCCGCCCCGGACCGAAGAAGGCTCCGAGCCGCTCCTGGCTGTCGACGCCATTCTGGAGGGGCACAACGGTGGTCTCAGGCCCGACCAGGGGCAGAGCCAGGCGGGCGGCCTCATCAGTATCGTAGGCTTTCACGGTGAAGAGGAGCACGTCAACGGGACCGACAGTCGCGGGATCGCTGGTGGCGCGCACGATGGGCAGGTGGAACTCCTCCAGCCCCATCACGTGCAGGCCCTCTTCCCGCAGGGCGTTCAGGTGGGCTCCCCGGGCAATGAAGACGACGTCGTATCCGGCTTGGGCCAGCTTGGCCCCGTAGTAAGTGCCAATGGCTCCTGATCCCATAATGGCGATGCGCACGGGCGATCCCCCTCCTTTATGGGTTCTAGTATACCACCCGAGTTGAGCCCCCGGAATTTTCGGGAGCCGCAACTTGTGCTATCTTTATACAAGGCTAAGCTGCGGAGCCCGGTACGCGAAGGAGGTCCACCCGTTGACTCGTTATGCAAAATCCGAGCAGTGCTATGAGCGGGCACGTGCCCACATCGTCGGCGGCGTCAACAGCCCTGCCCGGTCCTTCAAGGGAGTAGGCGGCGGTGCTCCGGTCTTCATGTGCCGGGGACAGGGCGCCCACCTGTGGGATGTGGATGGCAACCGGTACACTGACTACCTGGCCGCCTACGGACCCGGCATTCTGGGCCACGCCCACCCCGAGATCACGGCTGCGGTGCTGAAGGCTGCCCAGAACGGCATGCTATACGGCACGCCTACCCCCTGGGAGATCGAGCTGTCGGAGCGGCTGTCGGAAGCCTTGCCCTCCATGCAGCGCGTTCGCCTGGTCTCCTCCGGCACCGAGGCGGTCATGAGCGCCATACGGGTGGCTCGGGCTTACACCGGCCGTGCCAAGGTCATCAAGATGGAAGGCTGTTACCACGGGCATTCAGACTTTGCCCTGATCGCCGCAGGCTCGGGCCCGTCGCAGTTGGGGCAGCCCGACTCTGCCGGCGTGACTGATGCCGTTGCGCAGGACGTCATTACTGTTCGCTACAACGACGTGCCGGCCCTGAAGGAAGCCTTCGACGCCTGGGGTCCCCAGGTGGCGGCCGTCATCACGGAGCCCATTGTGGGCAACTTCGGCATTGTGAACCCTGAGCCCGGTTATCTGGAAGCCATGAGAGATCTGACTCACCAGAACGGCTCGCTCCTCATCTTTGATGAGGTGATTACGGCCTTCCGGGTTATGTATGGCGGTGCGCAGAACCTGCTGGGAGTAGTTCCTGATATTACCACGCTGGGCAAGGTCATCGGCGGCGGTGTGGCGCTTGGCGCCTACGGCGGCAAGGCCGAGATCATGGACTGGGTCGCACCCCTGGGGCCGGCCTACCAGGCAGGCACGCTGGCGGGCAACCCGCTGTCGGTTCAGGTAGCCCTGAAAGCCCTCGACATTCTGAAGCGTCCCGGCACGTATGAGCGGCTGGAGAACGACGGCCGGTACCTGGCAGAAGGCTTGCTGGCCATCGCCCGGAAGCACGGGCACAAGGTGCAGATGGGCCGCCAGGGCTCCATGTTCACCCTGTTCTTCGCCGGAGAGCCCGTCATCGATTACGGCGGCGCCGACCGCTCGGACAAGGAGCAGTTCGCCCGCATGTTCCGCGGCTTCCTTGACCGGGGCATCCTGCTGGCCCCCAGCCGCTTTGAAGCCTGGATGATCTCCATTCAGCACACCCGGGCCGACCTCGAAGAGACGCTGGAAAAGGCGGATGAGGTTTTCGCTCATATGAAATAGCAAGGGGGGCGCATGGAGCGCCCCCCTTCGTGCATCAGTTTTGCTTGACGACCATGCCGCCCCTGGCGTTAATGCCGGCGGTAACGTTCACAATCTCGGCCGGGAACTCCCGCCGCTGGGCACCGAACTCGAAGGCGCAGCCCGCCTGCACTTCCTCTGCGTCGATGCGCCGGGCACGGACGGTCACCGGAGTGGAGCCGCGCAGACTGGCCAACGTGCCGAGCCTGACGTCGCCGCCCGAGACGATGTCCGTCTGCGAAATGGTGCTTTTAGGCGAAGTTTGCAGGGAACCCCCACAATAGATGGTACTCCCTACGATATTCTCTTCTATAGAAACATCGCGGCCTGCCCAGATGGTACTCTGGGCCAGCGATCCAACCCGCACATCGCCGGCGACCGAGAGGCGTCCGGCCTCTTCCAGCAGCGTCCCCATGCGGACGGAAAGCAACTGGGCCGTAGAACGGTTGTATCCGGCGGCCGCGTCGGAACGGATGACCACGTCAGACAGATCACCCAGGATCGCCTGGAACGCCTTGTCTGTGACCTGCATCTCCTCCGCCTTGCGGCGGGTGGCCCGAATGTTCTTGCCGAGCTCCTTGAAAGCCAGGTCGCGTATCTCCTGGTTCTGGGGCGCGGAGTCGCCCAGTTCCTCAATGCGCCGCTGAAGGAAGCTCAGCTCCGCCCGGAGGGGCGTGTAATGGCCCGCCGGGATGGTCGACAGCCTGCTGAGGCTGGCGGCACCGCGAATAATGAGGCTGCCGGCAGACAGGTCGCCTTTTTCGACGTGTCCGGTCACCAAAATTTCGCCCGAGGTGGTAACCCGGGCGCTGCGCACGTTGCCGCGCACGATGATGTCGGCGGCCGCGGCCAGATCGCTGGTCACATCGCCGTTGACCACATGAACGGGGACCACGTCCACCCGGTAGCCCTGGGCAGTCGGCACGAGCCGGCCGCGGCCCTGGGCGCTTGCCACCATGCGATTGCCCATAAGCCGGGTGTTTGCGCCGGCCACATAGCCGTTGCGGTTCTCCCCCTGCTCATACACCTGGGTGCTCTCGCCCAGAACGGTGATGCGCGGCCGGCCTGACTGTTCGCCTTCGCGCACGGCAATGACCTGGCCGGGCTCCACCAGGCCCCACTCGTCCAGCTTCCAGCTCCACTGGCCCGGCTGGTAAGGCAGGGCCTCTTGCCCATGGGCGATGACCACGGGGAGAAAGCTCTTGGCAGCCAGCTCCTGCTCGAGGGCGGTCTCGTCCACACCAACGGTGACGCCCAGGGCTGCCAGCTGCTCCATGATCGCCTGCCTGGGCGATCCCGGGCGGGAGGCCGCTTGCGGCGAGTAGCCGGGGCGCACCCGAATGGGATGCTGACCGGAGAGCGCCACGGCGTCAGGGAGCCGGTGAGGATCGGCCGTAAGCAGCAGCTGTACGGACATGGCATCGGTCGCGAGGGTCAGGCGGAAGAAGTGGCTGGGATCAATGTCGGCTTCCCACTTCAGAACATCGGTGGAACTGACCACGCTGAGTTCGGTGACTTCCTCGCCGTTGACCCAGAGCCTGACGCCGCCTTCAGGCTGAAGGCTGGCGAAACGGCCATCGGCGACAGGATCGTGAACGACCATTTTCCCATGAACCAGTTCGACCCACCCGTCATCCCCCCGAGGCACGGCAGTACCAGGGATGCTTTCTGCGGAAGCTGGCGCTTCCTTCTGGGCGTTGCGCCCAAAGAGCTTGGCGAAGAACATGGCTGCCACCAACCCCCGGGGATGCGTAGTATCGGATAGATGGGCTATATGGTCATTATACCATATCCTGCTGGTAACTCCATCTTCCATTATTTTGAAGACGATAGGAAAAGGCGGGGCAAGGCCCCGCCCCATTTTTTGCCTCTGAAGGTCAATCCCTGTGCTTGATGATGAGCTGTCCCTTGGCATTCGGTCCGGCAATGACCATGGAAATGTCGCTCTTGAACTCCCGCCGCTCGGCGCCGAACTCGAAGGCGCACCCGGCCTGAACCAGCTCCACCTCGATGCGGCCCGAGGCCCGAACGGTGACGGGCGCCGTGCCGCGGACGCTGGTGAGCTGGCCGATCTTCACTTCGCCGGCGGCCACCAGCTCGCACTGGGCGAACACAGCGGCAGCGGGGGTACGAATGGACCCGCCTGCGAACAGCGATGAGCCCGACACCTTCTCCTGCACCTGAATGTCGCGACCGGCCCAGACGGTTGTGTGAGCCAGCGCATGGGCCCTCACGTCCCGGGCTCCCACAGCCTGTTCGGCCGCCCTGGTCAGCCGGTTCAGGTTCATGAGCAGCCGCCCGGCCGTGGGCAGGTCAAGCCCTTGCACGGCCTGGGCTCCAAGGAAGACCTTGGCGACCTCTTCGGTGGCCGACACGTACTCCGGATGGGCGACCCCCATCTGCTCGGCCTTGCGCCGCATGCTCCGGAGGAAATTCTGCACATCGCGGAAGGCCTCTTCGGTCACCGGGCGGTTGTTATGGATGGCATCACGCATGGCTTCAACATGCTGCTGTATCCAGTTGAGTTCGCCACGCAGCGCCACAAAGTGACCGGAGGGCACCGTGCTGATGCGGCTTTCGACCACCGTACCCCGCACCGTGACCACTTCGGCCTTGATATCGGCCTTCTCCACGTCTCCTGTCACCAGGCATTCGCCGCTGGTGACGACCTTCGCCCCGCGGATGCTGCCCTGCACGATGATATCTGCACTGGACTCCAGGTTCTGTGTGAGGTCTCCATCAACCCGGTGGACGGGGAAGAGATGGACCCGCTGGCCCTGCGGCGTGGGAATGGCCCGGGCGCGCCCGGATGCGGAGGCCACCAGCCGCCCGCCGGGAACGATGCGGGTGCCGTTGCCGGCCAGGTAGACCTGGGTTTCGGCAATATCCGGGTAGACCTTTGTTTCCTGGCCCCTGACGGAGATGCGCGGCCGGTTGACCTGGCCGCCCTGGTACGCAGCGATCACCTGGCCGGCCTCCACAATGGACCATTCGTCGAGCTTCCAGACCCACTGTCCGGGCACCGGCTCCTGGGGCTCCTGGCCCCGGGCGACAACGACCGGAGCGCTGGAGGGCGCACCAACCTCGCGGTCAATGGCCGCCTCGTCGGTGCCAAATTCGACGCCAAGGCTGCGCAGCCGCTCAAGGATCACCTGTTTGGCAATGCCACTGCGGGGGCGGGCCTTGGAGGTATAACCGGGCGACAGGCGCACGTGGTGCCGGCCGGAAACCGACACCGTATCAGGAATACGGTGGGGATCTGCCGTGAGCAGCATCTCCACCGCCATCTCGTCTTCGCTGATGCGCAGCTCAAAGAACGCGGTCGGGTCTGCAGACAGTTCCCACCGGATCTGGTCCGCAGCCGTAACAGCCGTCGCGTCGGTCACCTCTTCGTCGTTGACGAACAGCCTGACGCCCGGGTCAGGCCGCATGGTCGCGTAACGGCCGTCTTCGGCGGGGTCATGCACCAGAAGGCGGTTGCCTTGCATCTCCACCCACCCGTCATTACCGATGACCGGCGGGTCGGCGTGCTCTTCCTTCCGAGGGCCGAAGCGGTCAAACCAACCTTTCAGGACCACGTGCTGCTTCCCTCCCCGGTGTGGGGCTTTGTGGGGCTTATCCCTCCATTGATATTACAGCGTATCAAGCAATTCCTGCTCTTTTAGCCAGGCAAGTATGTCGGCAAAGACATCATCATGCCCGGGGTCGTTGAAAACCTCATGGTACTTGCCCGGATACAGCTTGAACGCCTTCCGGTCATGCGGCACCTGCTGGTAGACAGCGCGGGTGGCGTCGGGGTCCACGATCAGGTCGTCGCCGGCCTGGAGGAAGAGTACGGGCAGTTTCATGCCGGCCGCAAGAGCTGTGCGGCAGGCCAGGCCGGCCGCCGTCATTTCGGTGTACCAGCGGGGCGTGGCGCTGTACCAGCCGTACGGATCTTTGGCGTAGGCCGCCACAACCTGCGGATCCCGGCAGACGCTCTCAGGCGGGAAGGTGACCTTGAACTGCATCTTGGGCGCCAGGCGGGAGGCCACCCGGGCCACCATTTCGAGAGCGAGATTCGGCTTTGCCTTTGCTCCGAAGCCGGGGGACGAAACCACGACGGCCTTCAGGCTCTCGGGGTAGGCGAGCCCGTACTGAAAGGCCACCAGGCCGCCAAAGCTGTGGCCGATCATGATCGGCTTTCCGTGCTGGCTGGCTTTGTCGACGATGAGCCGCATATCTTCCAGATAATCAGTAAAGCGGTCCGAATAGCAGCGCGTCCCCTCCGACTGACCGTAACCGCGCTGGTCCATGCCGTAGATGGCCAGCCCTTGGCCGGCGAAAAAGCGGGCCACGTGCTCATAGCGTCCGGTGTGTTCGTTCATGCCGTGAACGAGCACAAGGCTGCCAGACGGATGTTCAGGCTCCCAGGTGCGGTAGAAGAGCTTGAGGCCGCCGGTGCCGGTCACGTGCCCAGATGTTTCCTTCAATGCGACGAGACCTCCTGTCCCTCGAGTAGGTCATTGGATATAATCCAGCATGCAGGGGCATTTCGCCTTTCTTCACACCGTATTCCTTCTAGCAGGAATCGGAATGTTCATACCCGAAACAAGTCCCCGAGTGAATGAAGGAGGCAAACCCATGAAGCTCAACTGGAAGAATACGTTCGTCATCGGCCTTGGCTTTTTCGGAGTCTCCTTGGTGTGGCCCATCTACAATAGCTATATGCCTCTCTTCTACGCCACCTTCGATTTCACCAAGACCTCGATCGGTTACCTCATGACCATCGACAACTACCTGGCACTTACCCTCACACCCTTCATTGGGTACCTCAGCGACCGAACGCGGACGCGTTTTGGCCGCCGCATCCCCTACCTTCTGCTCTTTGCACCGCTCTCTGCGGCATTCATGGCATTGATTCCTGTCGGATTAGGTTCGGGCTGGGTGCTGTTGGTCACGTTCGCAGTTCTTATGAACCTCTGCATGGCAGCATGGAGATCGCCCATTGTCGCCCTTATGCCGGACGTGACGCCTCCGCAGTTGCGCAGTCAGGCCAACGGCATCATCAATTTTATGGGCGGCTTTGGCTACATAGCCGCTACGTTCGGCGGGTCGATCCTTTACCGCATGAACCCGTCCAATCCGTTTTGGGCGTCCGCCGTGCTGCTCCTGGCTGTGGCTCTCGCCTTCCTTTTGTGGATTCGTGAGCCGGGAGACTCCGGTGAGAAGGCGGAACGGTTCCAACTGGGAAAGGCACAGGACAGCAGCGCCTGGTTCCTGCTGTTGGCCATCTTCTTCTGGTTCATTGGGTACAACTCCATCGAAACCTGGCTCACGACGTACGGGACCGAGCATCTCAACCTTGAGGCGTCCCGTGTTGCCGGCCTGCTGACCTTCTCGGGCGGCGCATTTCTGCTGATGGCCATTCCGGCGGGATATATCGCCAGCGGGGTGGGCCGCTGGAAGGGGCTGGGCCGCAGGTGGACGATTATGATTGGCCTGGCCGGCATGATCGGCGCCTACTTCGCTATGTATGGCCTGACCGACCTGGGCCGGGGCTGGCCCCTCCTGCTGCTGGCTGGCTTCTCCTGGGCGTTCGTCAACATTAACTCCTACCCCATGATCACGCAAATGGCACCGATCGGGCAGATCGGCGCGTATACCGGTCTATACTACCTCTTCTCCGCAGGGGCCAATATTGTGGCACCGCCCATGTTCGGCTGGGTCTTCGACCACTTCGGCTACGGCTTCTTCTTCCCCATGGCCATCGGGTTTATGGCACTGGCGGTCGTCTGCATGCTGATGGTGAAAACGGGGCGGGGCGAGGCGCAGAAGGCTGCCGCCTAGGTCTCGCTGGTGCAAGACGAAGGACCTCCCTGGCCAGTCTGGCCGGAGAGGTCCTTTTTTCGGGTAGGTCACCCCCGCATCAAGAACCCGTGCCGTGATACCGCTTCAGCCCGGCCCGCCACAGCAGCACGGCCAGCCCAAAGAAGGCGAGCCCCATGAGGGGAGTGGCTGCCGCCCAGAACAGGAACGCCTCCCGCCGGAGGAAGTACGCCGCCGGGAAGAATCCCACAAAGGCAAAGGGCAGCACCCAGGAGAGCAGCACTTTGAGGGCCTGGTTGTAGATGGAGACCGGGTACCGCCCGTAGTTGTTCAGATTCCAGAGCAGAGGCAGAATGCCTGTACGCCCGTCGTACCAGAAGCCGAGGCAGGCGAAGGAGAAGTAAACGCCAAGGTAGACCAGCGTAGAACCGGCTGTCAGGATCAGCATGAGGAATGGATCATACCAGCGCCAGGCGAGGTCAAGCTGGCTCCCGGCCCAGGCCATAATGGCCGTGCCGGTCACCAGGCCCACCAGAGACTCCATGGCGACGCCTTCCAGCATGAGCTGGAAGAGGGAATTGGCCGGTCGCACCAGCAGGCGGTCCAACTCGCCCTTTACGATGTACCGGTCGGTCAGATCCCACACGCCGCCGGACAAACAGCCGAAGAAAGCATAGGGCCAGAGGAAGTAGCCGTAGATGAAGAAGACCTCTTCCTGGCGCCACCCGGCCAGGGTCGGCACCTGCTGAAAGACCACCAGCATGAAGATGATGGCGACAGACTGGTACAGAACGTCGCTGATGAGCCCGGCCACAAAGTCAGCCCGATACGCCAGCCGGCCTTTCGCATACTGCGCCACGTAACTCCAGAAGAGCTGCCAGTAGAATGTCATGCCCATCACCCTCCCTGCACGACGAGATGGCGGCGTGCCCGGCGCCAGAGCCACCAGGTCAGGAGAGCGAGGGCTCCGATCCAGGCTGCCTGCAGGCCGATGGCACTCCACGCCCCGGCCCCCTTCAGGCCTCCGGTGAAGATCATGTTGGGCAAGTAGGAGATGGTCTGGAAAGGCAGCCACCGGACCACCACCTGGAGCCACCCGGGGTAGAAGTGCAGGGGCAGAAACAGGCCCGAGAGCAGGTCGGTGGCCAGGCTCTTGGCCCACCGCAGCCCTTGTGCGTTGTGCAGAAAGAAGGTGAGCAAGCCGAAGACGGCGTTGAGCAGGGCGTTGACCAGAAAGGCCATCAGGCCGGCCAGAGCCCACAGGCCGTAGGTCTGCGGGCTCCCGGGCAGCTCCACCGGGAAGAGCAAGGTCGCTATCAGCATGCCGGGGAGCATCCAGAACAGCAGGCGGAAGAGCCCCTCGCCAAGGGCCGAGGTCAGCTTGCCAAACAGGTAGTTAAATGGCCTGAGCAGCTGAATGGCCACCGATCCGCTCCGGATCTCATCGGCAATCTCCCGGTCGAGGTTGTTGAAGTAGAAGGACCGGGTCATCCAGGAGACGGCGAGGTAGGTGGTCATCTGCACGGCTGTCATGCCGCCGAGGCTCTCCTTTTCCCCGTACACAGCGGTCCAGAGGAAGTAGTAGCCGCCGGTGTAAACCACGTAGGTGAGGATGCCGCTGAAGAAGTTGAGCCGGTAGGCCAGCATGGTGAGGAACCGGATCCGGATCATTTCGGCATACGCCACCTAGCCGGCACCCCCCAGCAGAATGGCCTCGGCCAATTCCTGGGTCTTGAGGGCTTCGGCTGCGGTGGTGTCGGGCTGCGTGCCGGTCCGGACGCAGTTCAGGAAGTGCTCGGCGGCGGGTGCCATGCCTTTCTTCTCCAGGGTCGAGGTCCAGGAGTTGGCGGCGACGGGCTCCACCCGTTCCGCACCCCGTTCACGGATGCGGAGCAGGTCCATCTCTTCGACGATGACGGTCAGGCCGTCGCCGTGCAGTTCGACCCGCTCGGTGGCGGTGCCGGCGCCGTAGGTCTGCGAAAGCTGGGCGACTACCGGCGTGGTGTTGCCGGTGAGTTGGGCCGCCACCAGCCCGGGCCGGGCGTAGGCAGCACTCACGGCGAGCTCCCCGCCGAAGAAGCGGGCCAGATCAATCATGTGGATCGTATCGTCCATGACGATCTGCCGGAGGGGCCAGCCGGAGTGGTCGCCGCAGCGGTGCTTGTGCAGTTGGACCAGTTCCAGGCGCCGGCCGGCGAAGAGCGCCTTGGCCCGGCGGTAGGCCGGTGCATACCGGCGGTTGAACCCGACCATGAGCAGGGCGCCCGGTGCGGCGGCGGCGGCCGCGATGGTGCGGGCGTCGCCCAGATCGTTTGCCAGCGGCTTCTCCATGTAAACGGCCATGCCCGCCTCCAGAAGCTTTACAGCTTGCTCGGGGTGAGCAACGGTGGAACTGAGCAGATACGCCGCTTCCGGTCTGAGGGCCAGGATTTCATCGAACGTGCGCGCCCGCAGGTCGAGCCGGTACTGGCTGGCCAGTTCAGCCACCCGGTCGCCCGTGCGGCTGGCCAGGCCCACAATCTCCACAGCGGGATGAGCGGACAGGACGGGCAGGTGGGCCTTGCGGGCGATGGAGCCCAGGCCTACAACGGCCAGACGGATCTTTGCGGTCATGCCGGCATTCCTCCCGCTTCGTACATGTTGCGCACAATCTCTTCCATGCTGGCTTCCACCACGGTAATGTCCCGCACCGGGCCCAGGGCCAGTAGGGCGCCCAGCAGTTCGGAGAGGTTCTCCTCTTCGCCCAGTTTGATGCGGTACGTGGTGGCATCTACGGCTTCCACAGGCCGGGTTCCCAGTCCGTCGGCGATATTGACCGCGTCGGCGAAGACGACCCGCACGCTCCGGTCCTGCGCCGCATACCGGCGCAATTCGGTGAGGGTGCCGTTGTAGACCAACTGGCCCTTGTGCAGCATGACTACCTGACGGCACAGCGCTTCAATGTCGGAGAGGTCGTGGGTGGTCAGGAGGATCGTGGTCCCCTCCCGCCGGTTCATCTCCTTGAGGAAGTCGCGAATGCGGAGCTTGACGCTCACGTCCAGCCCGATGGTGGGCTCGTCAAGGAAGAGCAACTTGGGCCGGTGCAGCAGGGCCGCGGCCAGTTCGCAGCGCATGCGCTGGCCGAGCGAAAGTTTCCGCACGGGGGTTGCCAGCAACTCGCCTATGCCCAGCACTTCCACCACGGAGCCCAGGAAGAAGGCCCGGTAGTCGGAGTCGCTGACCCGGTAGATGCGCTGGAGCAGACGGAAGGACTCCTGCACCGCAATGTCCCACCAGAGCTGCGAGCGCTGGCCGAAGACCACGCCGATGGTGTGGCGGAAGGCCATGGCGTCGGGCCCGTGGGGATCATAGCCGTTCACGCGCACCGTGCCGGCTGTGGGGTGAAGAATGCCGGTCAGCATCTTGATGGTGGTCGACTTGCCGGAGCCGTTGGCGCCGATGTAGCCGGCAATCTCACCGGGGGAAATCTGCAGTGTCACCTTGTCAACCGCCCGGAGGGTGGAATGCTGCCGGTCGAACAGGTCGCGGAACGCCCCGGCGAGGCCAGGGCGGCTCCGGTTCTGCCTGAAGTCTTTCGTCAGGTCCTTGGTGTCGATGGCAAGCAGGGGAATCACCTCCTCCGTTCAATTTGACTCGGAACGTCCCGCATCCTGTCTCGGAGGAGCACGAAAGCAAAGACCCCCGGGTTTCCCGTCTGTCCAGTAAACAACCGGAGATGTGCTAACGACACGTTCTCTACGTTGTTGCCTGACGAAACAACGACTTTCGGGCTACCGAGCAGCTGTGTCGTAAGGCAATGCTCCGGTCCGCGAGATCA
>Ga0196971_1000394_pt1 | contig 35116 bp, 37 predicted proteins | sample S1v_1013CmetaG_FD_148660 | JGI IMG/M metagenome (GOLD analysis project Ga0196971, IMG submission 148660) | Soil microbial communities from Anza Borrego desert, Southern California, United States - S1+v_10-13C | ecosystem: Environmental > Terrestrial > Soil > Desert | place: USA: California...
CGCTGCAGCTTTATGTCAAAGAGGTCAACAATGCTCTCAGGGAAGGCAATGAAGGCTTTAATACCGAGACCTTTGTGGATTTTCATGCAAAGCTTTGGAAGGAAGGCAAAGTGGATATATGCATTACTTCCATCGCTGCAGTGGAATTCAGGCTGAACCAGCTGGGGATAGCCTGTTTCCGTATGCCTGCCCTTGATAAGACGATTCTTGAAACGCTTGAAAAGGTACTGTCCATCGGAGAGTTGAACTTTAACAAGAACATGCAGATCACAATAGGATACATCGAAGTAGATGATTATGAGAAGCATCTGGAGGCAGACAGGTCGGAATTTGACAGGCTGATGCCGCAGCATTACAGGAAGCTCTTGGATTGGGGAGAGAAAATAAACGGTGTCGTCCAGTATCTGGACAGGAATTCCTTTATGATCTATATGACACGGCTTAGTTTGGATTATGTGACGAATAATTTCAAGGAGCTGCCGGTCATAGCGGATTTGAAGGATATCAGCCTCAGTATCGGCTTTGGCCTGGGAATGACTGCTAAAGAAGCCGAAGAAAGTGCAAGGACTGCTGTAAGCTATGCCAGGGAAGCCGGGGGTAACTGCGGCTTTATAGTGTTGAGTGACGAAAAGGTCATAGGACCGCTTAATAAAAATATAAAGAGGTTTGAGTACAAGACAGAGAATATCAATTATGTGCTGATAACTCAAAAAACAGGTATCGGCATAGTAAACCTGAGCAAAATGATGGAGTTTCTGAAGCTTAATAAATTCACTCCTTTTTCCTCAAAAAAGCTGGCCGATTATTTACAGGTCAGCCAAAGAAGCTGTGAAAGACTGATCAAAAAACTTGTTGATTGTGATTATGCTCATATTGTAGGCTATGAGCAGCCCTATAGGACAGGCCGCCCAAGGGCTTTGTACGTTGCCAATTTCGACCGGGAGAAGTAATGGTTGAAGGAATTAAGGGATCTGAGAATAGAATAATTGGGGTGGGATGGAAATATAAAGTGAGGTGTGTTGTTCTATGTATGATGTAGTGTTGGAAAACGGGCTGATTGTAGACGGGACTGGAGAAAAGCCCATCCGTGCCTCCATGGGGATCAGGGGTGACAGGATCACAGGAATTGGCGAAAGAATATCCGGCGGCAGGAGAAGGATCGATATTTCAGGATTGGCGGTAACACCGGGGTTTATTGACATACATTCCCATTCCGATGGGGCATTTCTTTTAAGTGAACGCTCGGAGAGCAAGGTCTTCCAGGGGGTGACCACAGAGGTTACAGGCTCCTGCGGAATATCCATGGAACCATGCAATATAGAGACTATCGCAGATTTTGCAAAATACAATTCTTCCCTGTTCAGCGAATCAGGAAGCTTTGAATGGAAATTCGGCTCAGTGCAGGACTACGCTTTTGAGCTTAAGAAGAAGAGAAACACGATAAACTGTGTTCCTCAGGTCGGGCACGGAACACTGAGAAATTATGCCATGGGCCTTGAGGATAGAAGAGCAGATAATACAGAAATGCTCCTGATGAAAGGCAAGCTGGAGGAGGAGCTATCCCAGGGGGCATGGGGCATGTCCCTTGGCCTTACTTATGCGCCGGGCAGCTTTACCCCTGTTGATGAGCTTGTGGAGCTGGCAAAGGTAATCGCCGCACATGGTGCAATCCTTTCGGTGCATATGAGAAGCGAGAATGATGGTATATTCAATGCTTTGAATGAGATGATAGAGGTAGGGAAAAAGTCAGGAGCATCAATTCAGATATCACATCTTAAATTAATGGGCAAGCCCCAGTGGGGAAAAGCCGGAGAGCTCATAAACATGATCAGGAAGGCACAGGCTGATGGCTGCAGGATTTTTTGCGATCAATATCCCTATGAAGCTTCTTATACAATTTTGTCGGCATTAGTACCAAAAGGCATATTTACAGGTGCTATGGAAGAAATGGATAAAAACCTGAACACTGCAAAAAGGGAAAAGCTTCTGAATGAGATCAGGAATGAGATTGAGAGGCGTGGTAATGCGGAAAGGATAAGGATATCCAATGGTTCAGAAAAGGTTGCCGAATGGGAGGGGAAGAGTCTTGCGCAGGTAAGCGGTGAGCTGGGAATATCCCCTGAGGAAGCGGTCATAAAGCTGCTGAGCCTGTCTGGAGGAAATATATCAGCCATTTATTATTCAATGAGTGAGGAGGATGTCCTGTCCATTATGAAAGAAAAATGGATCGCCGTCGGCAGTGATGGAACGGCCTTGGATTTCAGCAATGCCGCCGGTCTTGGGAAATCTCACCCCAGGAATTTCGGAACCTTCCCAAGAGTATTGAGACTGGCGAGGGAGAAGAAGCTTTTGACTCTGGAAGAGGCTGTCCACAAAATGACCGGGCTGCCGGCAAGGATTTATGGAATAGAGAACAGGGGAGTCATAGATAGAGGCCATATTGCGGATCTGGTTGTATTTGATCCGGAGCGTATAGCAGATACGGCGACCTACGAGGATCCCATAGCAAGGCCTGTGGGTATACATCATGTCTTTGTGGCAGGCAGGCCTGTGATACTTGATGGGATTCAGCAGGATGAGTACCCGGGGAGGGTGCTTCTGAAGAATTTCATGGAATGAGCATATAGACTCGTCGGAGACGGCGAGTTTTTTGTTTCATTATGACACAAATTAGCTTATTATATATGTATATAAACAATATGCAAAAGGGGGATAGCTTATGGTTTTTCTGTATAACCCATACATATGGGCATTGATAGCTTCTTCAGCTGTCACTCTATCCCTGGGCATATATGCATTGATTAGACGGTACGGCTCAAGAGGTGCCGTAAGCTTTATATTAAGCATGCTGGTGTTAACGATATGGTCTCTGGGCAATGCCCTTGAAATGTCGGCCATTGATTTCAGAACCAAGCTCTTCTGGGCGAACATGCAGTATTTAGCCTATTGCTATTCTCCTGTAACCCTGCTTATCTTGTGTATGCAGTTTACTGGTCATGATGTTTGGGTTCGGAAGAGAAGGATTCTGTGGATTTCAGTCTTGCCTGCAATAATTATATTGCTTGTGTGGACCGATGGACTGCATGGCCTAATAAGATATGACATGCATATGGATTATTCCGGTGCATTTCCGGTAATCGCAAAAAAATACGGCCCTGTTTTTTATATTCATGCAATATACTCCCATGTACTGAATATTACTGCATGGGCGCTTCTTGCCAGAGTGATATTCTTTAAGAATACCGTTTACAGGAATCAAGCGGTTGCACTGTTTATCGGCTTGAATCTGATCGTAATTCCAAATATACTGTATATCTCAGGTTTAGGCCCGGTAAAAAGAATGGATATTACACCGGTGTGCTTTGGCCCGGCAGGTTTTATTGCTGCCTGGGGTATTTTCCGGTATAAGCTCTTTGATCTTGTGCCTCTGGCCCGTGAAACTTTAATTGAGACTATGTATGCAGGTGTGATGGTCCTTGATTTACAGAATAGGATCATGGATATCAATCCGGCATTCAGGAAGATAATCGGCTTAAATACTTCGCTGGCTTCCACCGGAAAAGTGGATGAAGTCTGCGGCGGGCTTCCGGAATTGGCAAAGGCTTGTATGGACAGGAGCACCACACATACGGAATTTACTGCCGGTACGGCAGAAGCTCCCCAAATATATGAAGTATTCCTGTCACCTCTTACCGACAAAAAGGGTATACCTATAGGCAGGCTCACTGTAGCTTATGAGATAACAGGGAAAAAGCTGGCACAGCAGGCATTCATGAAGCAGCAGTGGAAGCTTGCAGTTATAGAAGAAAGGGAAAGAATGGCCAGGGATATGCATGACAACCTGGGGCAGGTGCTTGGCTTCATTAACCTCCAGGCCCAGGGTATTAAAAAGGAGCTTATGAATACAGGAGTGGAAACGGTAGTACACAAGCTGGACAAGCTGGTAGATGTTGCGCAGGGCGCCAATAATGAAATGCGTGAGTATATACGCAGCGTCAGGAATGCGGCTTTTACGGAAAAAGATTTTATTACGGCACTTACAAGGGACATTTCGCGCTTTGAGGAGCAGACGGGTATATGTGTTAAACTGGACATACCTGCCGGATTTACATTGTATGAACTAGAGACGAATATCCAGCTCAATATGCTTAATATAGTCAGGGAAGCCTTGAATAACATCAGGAAGCATGCAGAGGCAAATAATGTAAGAATAGCTTTTTCAATTGCCCGGGAGCAGTTGTGTGCTACAATAGAAGATGATGGAAAGGGCTTTGATATGGATCAACATAATAACGACGGTACAAGCTCTAAGTTTGGACTGAATATTATGCGGGAGCGTGCAGCAGAAATTGGGGGACATATTGATATCGTATCAGCTGCTGGAAAAGGGAGCCGTATAGATTTCTGCGTACCCATCATGAAGGGGGAAAAAGATAAAGATGAAACTAATGCTGGTAGATGATCATCCTTTGTTCCTGGAAGGCCTTCAGTACCTGCTGGAAACCTATGGAATAGCGGTTTCAGGTGTAGCAAAGGATGGCAGGGAGGCCTTGATAAAAGCACGTACATTGAAGCCGGACATAATTCTGATGGATATAGCTATGCCCAGGTGCAGCGGAATAGATGCATTGAGACTTATAAAGGCTGAAATGCCGGACATAAAAATCGTAATGCTGACAACATCGGCTGAAGATGAGGATATTTTTGAGGCAGTCAAATACGGGGCTTCGGGATATCTTCTGAAGAATACGAACGTCAGGGAGCTTGTAGATATGCTTTCTGCTATTGAAAACAATGAGGTACCTCTTTTGCCGGGACTAGCTGCCCGGCTGTTGAAAGAATTCAGGAAAAGGGGTATTGACCGGAATAAACCACAGCAGGAACAGGAGGAGCACACAGCTGAGCAGCTTACAGAACGTCAGCTTGAGGTTCTTGAGATGGTAGCCAGGGGCAGAACCTATAAAGAAGCAGGAGAAGTCCTTGGTCTTGCCGAACGGACGGTAAAGTACCATATGGGAAGAATTCTTGAACAGCTTCACCTTAGCAACAGGGCTCAGGTAATTGCATATGCAGCACGTATTGGGCTTGTAAATGATATTGAAAATGAGTAGGGAACGGCCCCTTTTTTATCTGTTTACAATTTAAGGAAATTATAGTAAAATGAAATAAGAACATATGTTTGCAAATATTAGAACGGATTATGGGAGAAGGTACTATGCAGGATAAAGCAATTCAGATCATGCAGGAATACTTCGGGTATTCCTCTTTCAAGCCGGGACAGAAGTCAATAATCGAAAAAATGCTGGGTGGATATGATGTACTGGGGATTATGCCTACCGGAGCAGGTAAATCCCTGTGCTTTCAGATACCTGCACTGGCACTGGAGGGGACAACCATAGTCATTTCCCCTCTTATTTCCCTAATGAAGGATCAAGTCGATACTTTGAATGAAATGGGCATTAAGGCTGCATTTATCAATAGCTCACTAGGCTTGCAGGAATATAGGAGTGTCATGGAAAATGCACAACGGGGCGTATACAAATTGCTGTATATTGCTCCTGAAAGACTGGATACCGAGAGCTTCTGGGAACTTCTGTCCAGGATGGATATTTCTCTTGTTGCCGTGGATGAAGCCCATTGTATTTCCGAGTGGGGGCATGATTTCAGGCCGAGCTATTCAAGGATAGCCGAGATGATAGAAAGGCTGCCAAGAAGGCCGGTTGTAGCTGCTTTTACGGCTACTGCAACCCCGCAGGTCAAAGAGGATATTGTAAAATTACTGAAGCTTAAAAAGCCTTATGTCCTGGTGACGGGTTTTGATAGGGAAAATTTATATTTTGAGGTGGACAAGCCGGTTGACAAATTTGATTTCCTCTTGAAATACGTCAGGAAGAACACTGGAAATTCAGGTATTGTATACTGTTCAACGAGGAAGACGGTCGAGAGTGTATGTGACAGGCTGAATAAGCAGGGGCTCGCAGCGATCCGCTATCATGCAGGGCTTACTGATACTGCGAGGACAGCGAACCAGGAAGCTTTCATATATGACAGGGCGAAGGTGATTGTGGCGACAAATGCCTTTGGAATGGGCATAGACAAGTCGGATATCCGCTATGTCATACACTATAATATGCCTAAGACCATGGAGAACTATTATCAGGAGGCGGGCAGGGCAGGCAGGGACGGAGAAATGGCGGAGTGTATTCTGCTCTTTAGTGCGGCAGATATTATTACCAATAAGCTGTTGATAGAAAACAGCGGTGATAATGCAGACAAGGCAAGTGATTACAGGAAGCTTCAGGAAATGACCGATTACTGCAATACCGACAGCTGCCTGAGAAGCTACATATTAAAATACTTCGGTGAAGCTGATTCGCCGGAGAAGTGTGGCAACTGCGGCAGCTGTATGAATACAATTGAAAGCACCGATATAACTGTAGAGGCACAAAAGATATTTTCCTGTATAAAAAGAACCGGTGAGCGCTTTGGAAGCAGCGTTGTTACTGATGTCCTCAAGGGTTCAAATTCCGCAAAGCTGAAGAAACTGGGCTTTGACAAGCTGTCGACCTTCGGACTGATGAAGGATTATCCGCAGGATACCATCAGGGAGATAATTGCATATCTGATATCTGAAGCTTACCTTGCTGTAAAGGGGGACAAATATCCGGTACTTTCACTGAACCCAAAAGCCTACAGCCTTTTAAAGGGTGAAGGGGAGCTCCATATAAAGCGCCTGGTGGTTAAAGAGCAGGCCAAAGCGCAGAAATCAGCATTCAGCATTGATGATACACTGTTTGTGGAACTGCGCCGTCTGAGAAAAGAAATAGCGGACAGCCAGAAGGTGCCGCCCTTTGTCATATTTTCAGATGCGTCCCTGAAGGACATGTGTGCACGGCTTCCTGTAACCATGGACGCTATGCTTGACGTGTCAGGAGTTGGGAAGTTCAAGCTGGAAAAGTATGGAGTACAGTTTATAGAGCTGATAAAGGAGTATGTTGATGAAAAAAATATCACCATACCGGAGTACAGACCGCCGGAAAAGGATAAAGGAAGCTCTCTGAAGGAGCCTAAGAAGGATACCAGGCTTGTCACATATGAAATGTATACAGGCGGTAAATCCTTAAAGGAAATATGTGAAGAACGGGGATTATCACAGGTGACAGTTGAAGGGCATCTGATCGATTGCCTTGAGAAAGGGCTGTCCCTTGAGTATGAATGCTTCATTCCCGAGGACCTGGAGCCGGAAATCATGCAGGCGATTGAAATCCACGGTACTGAAAAGCTGAAACCCATAAAGGAAGCTTTGCCCCCTGAAATCACGTATACAGCGATAAAATTCTCCATATACAAGTATTCAAAAATGAAATTAAACTAAAATATAGGAAAATTTGAGTAAAGTAGAAGGATTTATCTCAGGCAGATAGAATTAATAATTTGAGCAATTGTAGATTGTCGACAATTGTATTCTTGATGATATGGATGGAGAAATTACTATGAGTACTCAAGCTGCAATTCCAAACAAAAAGCAAGTATTCTCATCAAAGCCTGATTTAATCCTTACAATAACCCTTAATGTGCTGATGCTGTTTTATGCTGTGTCCTTGACGATGCTCGGACCGTTGATGCCGGGCATTATAGAACAGTACAGATTGGAGCTTTCACAGGCGGGCTTGATTTCTACCTTTCAAAGCGTAGGGGGAGTCATCTTTACCATATTGGGGGGAGTACTGGCTGACCATGTGAGGAAATCAAGGTTAATCGGTATTACATTCTTTGCATACAGCGCCTCTTTGTTGGCTATTGCCCTGGCACCGGCATATATAGCAGTACTTGCTTTATTTTTTGTTCTGGGCGCCAGCACCAGAATGCTTGATGTACTGCTTAACTCATATATATCTGATATTAACCCCCAAAGGCGCGGGTTCCACATAACTATGCTGGGCATTTCCTTTAGTATAGGCGGGCTATTGGGGCCAATGTTTTCAACGGTGCTCAGGAATTTGGGAATGAGATGGCATAATACTTTTCTTATACTTGGAATCACATGTATATTGATCACAGTTATGTATGCTTTTATTCTGAAAAGTACAAAAAGAGACGAAAAAGCAAATAAAGCTGCTGAGACTGCCAATTATCTGCAGCTGCTTCTGAGCCCCAGGCTTTTGGTCTTATGCATGATCATGTTTATTTTTTCCGCCTATCAGTCAGGTATGTCAATATGGATGCCTATGTATATGGAAAGCTTCCTTTTGGCGAAACCGTTCCTTTCAAGTCTTGCCGTTTCTTTATTCTATATAGGTACGATCCTGGGAAGATCCCTGTTTTCAATAATGTTTAGTGAGCAACAAGCGAAGAACATAATACTGATCGGCAGTTTATCCGGAGCAGTTGTTCTGATGACGGGAATCATGGCGGGTAATCCTGTATTGATGGCTATTACTTCAGGAGTTTCCGGCATTCTGACCTGCGCCGTACTTCCTCTAACCATTACCTTTGCATGCAATTATTACCCGGAGAACTCAGGAGCAGCATCTTCCATAATACTTTTGAACAGCGTCCTTTCATGGATGGTCTTTCCCTGGCTGATAGGCTTTATTGCAGACAATGCAAGCTTTCAATGGGGAATGCTTGTCATGGGGCTTGCACTGATAGCAACTTTTTTACTGGCTTTAACACTGCCGTCAGGAAAAGGCAACGGCTGCCACTAGCTTAAAGCGACCAATACGCAGGCTTGTATGGCTGTCAGCTGCTTTTCCTTTATCAGTTCCAGCAGCTCATGATTATATGTACCCGGCTGCAGCCATATGTTATTTATACCAAGCCGGGCTGCTTCCTCTATAAAAGCCTTGCCTCTCTTGGGGGATACGACCATGTCCAGTACCTCGGGAAGCTCCGGCAGCGATGAAAGATCCGGGTAGCACGGGTCTCCTTCCACTTCAGTATACAGTGGATTGACAGGATATACTGTATAGCCCTCGGATTTCATCCGCTTGTAAATGATGTTGCCGAATTTGTCGGGATCATTATTTGCTCCTATTACAGCCCATATTTTCTTTTCCAGCATTGCATTTTTTATGTTCATGTATTCACTCAATATTAACACCACCCAACTGTATAATAACTGATCAATGTATTTTTCTATAAGTTTATCACAAACTGAAGAAAAATATAAATGATACTTGACATGAAACCAAAAGGTGTCATATAATATATTAACGAAACCAAAAGGTTTCATAAAAGAATGGGAATGGGGGTGGAGAAATGAAGGGAAAAGCTAAAAATGCACTGCCTGATATAGAAAGAACAATAATAATAGATGCCCCTATTCATAAGGTGTGGGATGAAGTATCAACCTCTGAAGGCCTGGCATCATGGCTGATGCCTAATGACTTTTCCCCAGTGATGGGATTGGAGTTTACTTTTCGCTCTGAACCGAAGCACGGCTGGGATGGTGTTGTCCATTGCAAGGTAATGGAGCTGGAGCCGCCCAGAAGGCTTGGCTTTACCTGGAAAGGAAACAATATGGAACAGTATGTTTCTTTTGAATTGGTAGAACTGGAGAAGAACAGGACACAATTCCTGCTGGTCCATGCAGGATGGACCGAAGAACATGCAATGATACGTGAAGTTATGTATGAAGGCTGGGGTTATCTGACCGAAGATCTGCGAAAAAAGCTGGGTGATGAAAATGATGGATATCTATCCTAAGCATGATGTATTCCAGGCTATTGCAGACCCTACCCGTAGGGAGCTGCTAAGCCTGCTTGCCGAAAAGGAGCTTCCGGTTATGGAGATCACAGGGCATTTTACTATGAGCCGTACAGCAGTCTCGAAACATCTGCGCATCCTCAAGGAAGCAGGCCTTGTAAGTGAAAGGAAGACCGGAAGGGAGACGCGCTACAAGCTTCAACCTGAGCCTTTGATAGAGCTTAAAAGATGGCTTTCATACTATGAGAGGTTCTGGGACAACAAGCTGGCGGCATTAAAAAACTTTGTGGAAACTAAAGGGGCAGACAACTGAATTTTATAGAATAACAATAACAGAAAGATAGGAGAGAGAATAATGAAAAGAATCATACCAGAGATTACTGTCAATGATTGCAAAGGGGCACTGGATTATTACAAAGGAGTATTCGGTGGAGAAATTAGGAACGTCCAGATGGCCGACGGCATAGAAATATTTAAGGGCCTTGAAGGGAAGGTAATACACTCTGAGCTTCACATTAATCCTGATTGTGTGCTGTATCTTATTGACATTTTGGGTGAAGGACGGGAAGCCGCTAATGCACATTTACTGCTGGAGCTTGATAACGAGGAAGAGATTAATAGAATATACACTGAGCTTAGCAAGAAAGGGACAGTAAAGTTTGAACTGCAGAAAACCTTCTGGGGTGCCTTACATGCAGTTGTTGTTGATATATACGGCAATACCTGGGGTTTGAACTATACATCCAGATAATTAGTGAAACATTTAAAACTCGTCGGATATTTGGCGAGTTTTTAATTTGAAAAAACAGCGAGCTATGTGATAAATTTTACCATTTTAAATGACATATATCACATATATTTTTACGGCAATTCATTAATATATAATTAATGCGGGAATAAATAGTAATGGATGCTGCAGCACGCAGTGCATCAGGATAATAAATAATCAAAAATTGCAGAGAATAGCCATATTGAGTATTAGGAAGGAGAGATTTTTATGAACAGGTTCAGCAGCACACAGAGTATAGGGGCGATCGTTTCGGCGCTGCCCAAGGCCGGTGATGTTTTCAAGGAGTACAGGATAGATTTCTGCTGCGGGGGCAACAGGCCACTCAAAGAGGCAATCAGGGAACAGGGGCTTGATGAGGCGGAAGTCCTTGAAAAGCTGGATAAGGCCTATGAAGAGGTATATAAGACAGGTAATGAACATGTGGATTTCAAGATGATGAGACCGGGCAAGCTTATCGACCATATTGTCAATACCCACCATTCTTATTTGAGAACAGAGCTTCCCATTATCAGCGATTATGTGAATACCATACTGAAGGTGCATGGCAAGAACCATGGGGATGTACTATTCAAGGTTCATAAGCTGTTTCACAGCCTGAAGGCTGAACTGGAGCAGCATCTTGTGAAGGAAGAACAGATTTTGTTTCCTATGATAAAGGAATATGATAATAACCCTTCATCAGATATGGTAGGTAAAATAGCAGCAGTGATCAATGAACTGGAGGATGAACATGAAGGGGCAGGGGGAATACTAAAGGAGCTGCGGGAAGTCACGGATAATTATACTCCGCCCGAAGACGGCTGCAGGACCTACTGCCTGACCTTCCAGAAGCTTGAAGAGCTGGAGTCGGATCTGTTCCAGCATATACATCTTGAGAACAACATACTTTTCAGGGCTTTCGGAGCAGATCTTAATTAGCTTATGATGTAAGGGGCTGATATTATGTCTAAGGAAATCGACCTGAGAAAAACTGTATATGAGCTTTCAAAGGAATATCCGGAAATAGTAGATATTATGAAGGAGCTTGGTTTTGAGAGCATAGCCAATGAAGGAATGCTGAATACCGCCGGGCGTTTTATGACCATTCCAAAAGGCGCCGCTATGAAAGGTATAGGCATGGATAGGATAAAGCAGGTATTTGAAGGCAAGGGCTTTATAATAAAGGAGTGAAGGGCAATGAGTGAAATCATAAACAACAGAGAGTACAGGCAAAAGATGCTGAAGGATATTATTATGGAGCTACACGCAGGCAAGACCGTTGAAGAGGTAAAAGCCAGGTTTGAGGAGCTTATAAAGGGCATATCTTCTGCTGAAATAGGGGAAATGGAACAGTCCTTGATTATGGACGGCATGCCGGTAGAGGAAATACAAAGGCTTTGTGATGTCCATGCAGCAGTTTTCAAAGGCTCCATAGAGGATATCCATAAAGTGCAGAAACCGGATGAAACGCCGGGGCATCCAATACACACCTTCAAGCTTGAAAACAGGGAACTGGAAAAGCACATAAACGATAAGCTGAAGCCCCATCTGGAGGATTTCAGGGCTGCGGACAGCAAGGAGAACATATACAAGCTCCTTGAGGATGTGAATCTGCTGCTGGATATCGATAAACACTACAGCAGGAAAGAGAATCTGCTTTTTCCCTACATGGAGAAATACGGGATCACAGCTCCTCCGAAGGTTATGTGGGGTGTGGATGATGAAATAAGAGCTGCTATAAAGGAAGTAAAAGTAATGCTTCAGAACTACACTGGAGATAAGGAGCAACTTTACACAAAAGCGGCTGAAGCAGCAAACAGAGTGACTGAGATGATATTCAAGGAAGAGAACATACTCTTTCCGATGGTTGTGGAAACCTTATCCGAGGATGAATGGCTGACAATAGAAAGTGAAAGTGATGAAATAGGTTATTGCCTGGTCGGACCACAAGGTAAATGGAAGCCTGCAAGGTCAAATGTAGAAGATAAGCAAAAGGAATCGGGACAGAATGCGGTTGATGGTTACCTGAAATTTGAAACAGGGCTGTTGACAGCCAAGGAAATTGAGCTTATGCTTAATAATCTGCCCTTCGATATAACCTTTGTGGATAAGGATGGTGCGGTCAAATACTTCTCCCAGGGGAAGGAAAGGATCTTTCCAAGGACAAAGGCCATTATAGGAAGACAGGTGCATAACTGCCATCCGCCTGCAAGCGTTCATATTGTAGAAAAGCTGGTGGAGGACTTCAAGACAGGCAGGAAAGACAGCGAAGGATTCTGGATCAGGATGGGAAACAAGTATGTATACATCAGATATTTTGCAATCAGGGATGAAAATGGAGATTATGCAGGTACTATGGAAGTTTCCCAGGACATCAAACCGATACAGGAGATATCGGGAGAGAAAAGACTGGTATCGGATTAAAGCTCAGATTTTAAAAATAAAAGTATATTTTTGTAATATAATTAACCCGTATTCTCATAGATTAATATTGCGAAACCAAATTAACATAATTGTACCAACCATTATGCAATTCCCGCAGAAGCTCAACCATTCCTTGTCGGATTGTTTCTGCGGTTTATATAGGAGGTGAAGTGCAGAGATAAACTGTCTACCCATATGATTCCTTAATAAAACAAGGAGGAGCAGTATTGGAACAGTAATCTGTAGATAAAAACGATTTGAGGCACAGCATAGTATCAAAAGCGGATGAACTTAATGCCTCGTAAAGCATACCCCTTCCGGAGCATGCGGGGCACTGAATCAAGAATGTGTGCAAAGGCTTGGAAAAGCAGAGCTATTTCAAATTACTGTGAAATATATGAACGGAGAATTGATGACACTTAGCTGACAAACTGGAAGCATCTGATATGCTTCCAGTTTTTGCTTGCTGCAAAGGTTTTATGAATATTGAACATTGTAATATAAAATTTACATAAAATTTGAATAATAGAATGTAAAATGTATTTCGCGAAATATACATAACGTGGTATAATGATATTTGTCTGTTTTTTGAAAATACAAATTCCTCTGAAAGGTGCGCACATATGAAAGATATTAATGAACTAATGAACAAGATTGAAGAATTAAGAGAAAAAATGAATAATATAATTAGTACAAATGATAATCTGCAGGACACTGAAATCATTAGAATCAGCAAACAACTGGATGAACATCTGGTAGGCTACCATAGGATGCTGAAAGGTAGAATAAAGCAGCATGATGACCGGTAATATCCTGTATGGTTATATATATTAAAGAGAAAATATTATATCGGACAGAGTGATCAAAGCTGTATGGCGAGCATGGCAAAAAAGGTACAATAGGCTTGAAATGACTTGAACAAGCGTTGATTTTTAATATGGACAGGTATATAATCATATTAAAGAATAATATTCCTGGAATGTTCGTGAAGTTAATAATCTTAAGCCTCAATTAATTTCGGGGAGTCCGAGTATTAAGGTGGAAATCGGGCTGGCACCGACCAGAGGATTGAAGCATGGATCAGGGCACCCACCTGCTTAGTGGCAGGTTTTAAGATTATGACTGACGGCATTTTGGGAAATACATGAGATGCCCGTAGGTTATTATTTTCCAGTTACAGGAATATAATAATTTATGGGCATTTTGTTGTGGAGGGATTTCAATGTTTAATGGCAATACAACTGTTAGTGATTCAGATAGGAAGATTCACGACGAGGTATTCATAGAAAGCATAGACAGAAGAGAAAGAATAAAAAGGTTTCTCACAGCAAAGCTGGGGATTGATGATGCCAGCGCAAGAGATGAGGGCCTTGCTGCCGATATTCTGGAGCAGCTTTTAAGGGAGGATAATCCGCTGGCTGATGAAATCCTGGAGGATGCAGCAGTATTTCTAAGTGAACTGGAGGACGACGATTATTATATGCCGGTATTCATGAACGGTCACGAAAGGGCAAACAGCTATTATGACAGGTCGAAGGCGAAGGCCTATATCGATACATACTGGAAGAATTATAATCCGGCATATCCTTCTTTTCATCATGGAGGCGGGGATTGTACCAACTTTGTTTCCCAGGTGCTTTTTGCAGGTGGGATGCCCTGGGCAGATGACAAGAATCCGGCAAACCATAAAAAAAGTGTCAACTGGTACTGCAAGCCGGGTGCAACCAATAAGGACAGTGAGAAGCGTATTACCTTCTCATGGAAAATAGCGGCAGTCTTCAAGGCCCACTGGATCAAGAGGGTTGAAGCCCATAGGATGTACAGCTATGCTGAAGCGATACAGAATATGAATGAGGTGTCGGATGGGGTTTTTCTTGGAGATGTGGTGCAATTCTGCTATTCCAGCGGCGTGCCTTATCATACCCTGGCAGTAACCGGCTTTAACAGGGATCCTGAGTACAATGTGCGGGATATTGTACTTGCATCCCATGACATTGATTCAAATACCCGTTCCCTGTACAGGACCATGCTCCAGTATCCTTCGGATTATAAGCTGAGGGTGTATAATATTAAGCTGGGAGGGTAGATGTGAAAAAAGAGGTACGGGCGAATGTTAGCTATAAGTTTTAGGTATTAGTAAAGTCATTGAATATTTTCTACCTTCAGTATGAACTGGAGGTTTTTTTATGCATAAATCAATGAAAGTATCAATTAACAGTCAAAATTTGCGAGATAGTATTGAAGGAATCAGATGTTTTGTGTTGAAATATATCAATAAATATTGTAAAGAAAGGAAATATAAACCAAATTATTGATATTATTTTATAGCATTTTATAATAATTTATAATATAATTAATTAAGAGAGGAAACGATATGAGTAGATCATCAGACTATATCAGGAAACAGACTGGTATTGTAGGTTTAGACTACAGCTCTCATGCTGTGGAGAGAATGGCTGAAAGAAGAATAACAGATAAGGATGTAGAAAGCTGTGTAATGTTTGGGGATGTTATCGAAGAGCAGTATTATGGGATGGATGTAAAAGTTTTATTCCAGGAAGCTGCTAATGGCAAACCTGATTTGTATGTTGTAGTCGCTGATTGTAACCCACCCCTAGTTATAACTGTATGCAGGGTTAAGGATGATGTATGGGAATATGTGGATGGAAAAATGAAAAGAGGTAGAATGTAATGAAACGAAAGTGCATTATGTGCGGAAACAATATGAATGAGGTAATTACTTCAATTAACGCCGGATGGGGTGATTATAAGCTGACTCTCGACGGAGTAAGAGCTTATGAATGCTCACATTGTGGGGAAAAGATTTATGATAAGGATGAAGTTCATATGATTCAGGAACTAAGCAGAAGCTTAAGTGCACTATCTAAGGAAAATAGGCCTGATATGCTGAACCTGAAAGAAGTGGCTGAGATATTAAGAGTAAGCAACCAGACCATTTATAACATGATTCGTGACGGCCGGTTAAAAGCAGTAAAACTAGGACGTGAATGGAGATTTCTAAGGAAAGATATAGAAGGTTTGATTAATGGACCAGAAGTATTGGCAGCGGCAAGAGGCTAAAGAAATCCAGTGACTAAGGAGGAACGGTCGTTAATGGTAAGGTATGAATATGTAATGAAGATCCCGGGTATTATACCCGGGATCTTTTGAGTACAACGATAAATTTCATCCTGAATTCAACAGCTTTAATATTAATTCATATAAATAATACAAAGTCCCCCACAGCATGTAACACATTGGCAGGCTGCTGAATAATATGGAAGGGAAAACATGTAAAGGGGGTTTAATAATGACCAAAGGCTATATCTATGACCACGAGTACAGACCTGAAATGCTTGTAGCTCCGCACTATGAAATACCTGTTATGGGACCTGAATTCAAGCTGGCGGAAGCCTATGTGCCCTACCAGGTGCTTCAGAAGGTTTATGAGCCGATGAAGGGCCTGATGAAGGGTACAATTTTTCCTGAGCTTTATAGCCCATATGTAAAGATGAAAAAGGACAGAGAAGATTGAGGAAAGGAAGGTATTGAGATGGATATAAGCAGAGACAGACTCGAACTGCTTAAGGAAATAATGGCAGTTGACTTCTCTTTGGTGGAGCTTAATTTGTATCTGGACACACATCCGATGGATCAGCGGGCACTCAGACTCCATAATGAGTATGTAATGAAATTTAAAATGCTCAAGGAGAAGTATGAAGAGGAATATGCCCCATTGACACACAGATTTGCAAGCGACTGCCCGTGGGAATGGATAGAAGATCCCTGGCCCTGGGAGATTGACTATGAGATGGGGGGTAGGTAGTATATGTGGATTTATGAAAAGAAGCTTGAATACCCGGCATGGGTTGAGGGCTGCGACCTTAAGATAGCAGGTCTCCTTTTTGCACAATATGGAGGACCGGATAGCGAACTATCAGCTGGTTTGAGATATCTGACTCAGAGATATACAATGCCTATACCGGAAGCAAAGGCAGTATTGACTGACATAGGCACAGAAGAACTGGCCCATTGGGAAATAATAGGAACTCTTATTTATAAGATAGTAGAGAGAGCAACACCGGAGGAGCTGAAGGAAGCTGGACTAGGAGCCCACTATATACAGCACGGTCATGACCTTTATCCCCATGATGCTGCAGGAGTGCCGTGGACAGCAGCATATATACAGGCAATAGAAGACCCTATAGCAAACCTTCATGAAGACCTGGCTGCTGAGCAGAAGGCCAGGGTGACCTACGAACATCTAATAAACTCCACTGACGACAGGGGAGTAAGAGAGACGCTGAGCTTCTTAAGGGAGAGGGAAGTGGTTCACTTCCAGAGGTTCGGTGAGACTCTGAGATTGGTGCAGGAGCATATAGACCATATGAAGCATAAGAGGTAGCTTAAAGGGGTTTTCAGCCCCTTTTTGTTTTACTTAAGTCTTTTTTTATTTTTTGACAGAATATTGACGTTTTAAAGACAGGAGATAAAAAGTAGAATTTGCTTAGGTAGAATATTATGAAAATTAGAATATCAGGAGGTGCAATCAGTAACAGCTGATGATTAGTATTCATGTAGAACACTCAACCACCATTGATTGAAAGTTTTCGGTAAGGATGGTAAAGCATTATACAAAAAATTTAAGAATGGAGTGGAAAAATGGAGCTAAATAGGAGTTCGCTAGGAATGGCTACAATAAATCCACAAGAAGATGTTCAAGCAGGTTCTGCAGGTACATGGCAAATAACATACATTACAGGACAATATGGGATTGATGATGGTGGCCAGATACAATTGATGTGGGTTGGAGTAAGTGATTGGGAAGAACCACAGTTTGACCGCTTTTCCGACTATGGATACACTACGGTAAGTACTAGTGGAAAAGCAAAAGTATCTGCTCAAATATCCTCAAGCTGTCCAAGACCCTTTGAAAACGGATTGATAATTAAGGTTTATGATGGGTGCTTGAAAGAAGGAGACCGGATCACTATTACTCTTGGAGATCGTTCAAAAGGGAGCCCGGGGATTCGCACACAAACATACATACAGTCAGATTTTCATTACAAAGTATTGGTTGATCCATATGGTACAAGAGTTTTCAGGGAGATTCCCTGGGCACAGCTCAATTTAAATGTGGTTTCTGGTCCGCCAAATGAAATTCAGATACTCATTCCATCAATAGCAACTGTTGAAGATCCTTTTTCAATTGTGGTACGCTGCCTGGATGAATGGGGCAACCCTTGTTCAGGTTTTGCAGGTACAATTGAAATTGAAGGTATATCCGGTTGTGAGATATTTGAACGTGTGCAATTTTCAACAGTGGATTTCGGAGTAAAACGTATAGAGGGATTCTGTTTTAAAGAGCCCGGGACATATTACGTGAAAGGCCGATGGGTTGAAACCGGATGGGAGGCTGTCAGCAACGGCTGCGACTGTCAAAAATCAGACACTTACAGGATTTATTGGGGTGACATGCATGGACAGAATGCTCTTGGTGCCGGTGTGGGAAATATGGATGAGTATCTGAGCTTTGCACGTAATCCTTCAGCATTAGATTTTTGTGGATGGCAGGGAAATGACTTTGAAGTAACAGCGGAAAACTGGGAAATAATCAAAGACAAAATTCGCTCTTATCATGAGCCCGGCAGGTTTGTTACATTCCTGGGGTATGAGTGGTCAGGGGTTACTCCGGCTGGGGGGGATCATAATATTTATTATTCAGGTGATGATGGCCCTCTTTACCATAGCCATCAATGGATTGTTCATATGCATGGTGGGAATCCGATCCCTGGAATGGACAGATACCCAATTGATAATTTGTGGAAGTCTTTCAAAGACCGAAAAGATGTTATGGCTGTCCCACATGTTGGAGGCCGATATGCAAATTTTGATTTTTATGATCCGGAGTTTATAAAAGTAATAGAAATACATTCACATCATGGTACATTTGAATGGTTTGCACTTGATGCCTTAAGCCGTGGCATGAAGGTTGGATTCATTGCAGGAAGTGATGATCATACTTGCCGACCAGGACTGTCTTATCCTATGAGAGGTGCTGTCCCAGGTGCATCTTTTGATGTTAGGTCAGGATTTACTGCTGTGTTTGCCAAGGAATTGACCCGTGAATCTATTTGGGAAGCAATTATGCAGAGACGCTGTTATGCAACTACTTTTGCCCGTATCCTTCTAGACGTGCGTTCTAATGGACATATGATGGGAGAAGAGTTCGATGCATCCGAGCTGCCTGTATTGAATATACGCACGGTGGGTTCCGTTCCCATAGATTATTTGGAAATTCTAAGAGGTACTGAGGTAGTATATCGTCATGACAATATTCCGGTTGCCGATAATAAAAATGGCAATAAGCGTATTCGATTCGCATGGGGAGGAGTCCGGGTGCGTACGAGAAAAAAGTCAACAAACTGGACCGGATCAATCCAGTTGGATAAGGGATTTATCGTAAGTGCAAAAGAATATGCATTTGATCGTCCTGATCAAGGTATTACATATATTTCACGTCAGATGGTGGAATGGAAATCTACAACATCCGGTGATAATGACGGTGTAATACTGGAAATTGAAGCACCTGATGATGCCAGGTTAAGTTTCAATTCCAGACCTGTTCAATTCGAAATACTGAATAGCGATATTTCCGCATCCCCGACTGTAATCAATGCTGGAGGAGTTAACCTAAAGGTCTCGGTTTCAGAAGTTGGTGAAGTACCTGCTGATATTAAAAAGAACGAAGTGGAACTTAAATGGAGTGACCTGCAACCTAACGCAGGAATTAATCCTTATTGGGTGAAAGTAGTTCAAAGTGACGGCAATATGGCATGGTCTTCGCCTATATATATTAACTATCAGGTTTAGGGTTTGATTATGATACCAAAATGATGGAAGGAGTTTAAAAGTATGAAAAAAATTAAATTCAGTGTTCCTCATACAATTGTCATCTTAATGATATTGGTTCTGATCGTAACAGCACTAACCTATATTGTACCGGCGGGCAGCTATGACCGCGTTAAAAACACTGCTACCGGCCGTACAGTGGTTGATGCAGCCAGCTTTAAGTATGTAGATCCTTCCCCGGTGAGTCCGTTAAAGATGTTTCAGTGTATCCCGAAAGGATTCCAGCAAGCTTCAAGCATAATTTTCTTTTTATTGATTATTGGTGGGTCTTTTGAAATAATTAACAGGACACGGATGACGGAAGCAGGAATTGCCAGGGTAATAAAGAAGCTTGAAAAAAGGAAAATGCTGCTTTTCCCTGCACTTATCACTTTATTTGCGCTAGGTGCATCTACTTTTGGTATGGCCGAGGAAACAATAATTTTTATTCCTATTATTGCATCGATATGCGTTGCATTAGGGTATGATGTAATGTTAGCTGCAGCTATTTGCTTCTGTGGTGTGCGTGTTGGGACAATGTGTGGTATGATGAATCCTTTTACTATCGGCGTAGCACAGGGTATATCAGAATTGCCGTTATACTCTGGCCTCGGATTCAGAACAATTATGCTCATTATCGGCATTATAATTACATCTGCATATGTTATGTGGTATGCCGGCAGAATCAAGAAAAACCCAGAGAAGAGTATAATGTATGGAGTTAATGCGGAAGGCTCAATAGAAACACAAATCGATTTTGATAACATTCCAGAGTATACAAAGAGGCATAATTTAATATTGCTGATAGTTATTATTGGGTTCACTGCGATGATATTCGGTGTAATAAAGCTGAAATGGTATATAGATGAAATTGCAGCTGTTTTTCTGGCAACTGGGATTATCGCAGGTTTTGTTGGAGGCTTTAAGCCTAATGATATGGCAAAATATTTCATTAGCGGGGCTCAGCAGCTCGTATTAGCCGCTTTAGTGGTTGGTACTGCCAGATCAGTATTGGTTGTTATGACAGAAGGGCAAATTATAGATACCATCATCAACTATACTGTTAATGGCCTTCAGAATTTGCCAACTCTGGCTGCAGCAAACGGAATGTATGTAATACAGAGTTTCCTCAATTTGCTTATTCCGTCCGGCAGTGGACAGGCAGCGACTTCCATGCCTATCATGGTACCTATAGCTGATATGATGGGAATTAACAGGCAGGTTGCAGTATTAGCATACCATCTGGGAGATGGTGTAACTAATCTCATCAACCCTGGCGATGGAGCACTCATGGCAAGTCTGTCCATAGTAGGTATTCCTTTCGAAAAATGGTTGAAATGGGTAATACCCCTGGCAGTAATATGGACTATATTTGGATTTATTACGGTATCTATCGGCCATTTAATGCAATTTGGACCGTTCTAGCAACGATCTGTAAGAACAAACTTCCCGGTATCAATTATATATAATAAGGCATATCCGGTTATTTAATAAACTACTCAATATGAAAATATTGGATAATAGGGGTGGATAGCTGTATCTTCTATCTACCCCTATTAAATTGTAGTGTAATAGAATGGCTTCTTATTGTGATTAATTACTGTGTATGGGAATGATATGGGAATATAATCAGGTAGGTGATAAGATGTAAATATAGATATTCCTTCAATGTAAGCATTTATGCGAAATTTGAATAAAGAATGTAAAATGCATTTCGCGAAATTCATTGGTTGTGATTATTAACACTATGAAAGACAAGAATGTTGCTGTGTTAGTAATCACTAGTTGCTTATTCATAATGCAAACAGTAAAATAATAATAAAACTGTTGATTTTTATGAATGAATAAGGACGATCATACATTTTGTGAAATGGGGATATTATATATGAAAGTTGTAGTAATAGGCCATCCCATTAAAATAAATAGAATTATGGAAGTAATAAGAAAAATTGATGATGAAGTTGAATTCTTTTATTTTGGGTACGATGGTATAGTACCTACGACAGAGCTTATTTACCAAATCAATGAATGTCAGAAGAAAGTTGACATTATATTGTTTACAGGTGATGTTACATTTAACATATTCAGTAAAGAAATTGTATTTACTGTTCCAGTAGGCTATGTACCGAAAGATATCGGTTCTCTTTTAACAGCTCTCATGGAAGCTATGTATAGACGTTATGATATAGAAAGGATTAGTCTCGACAGTTATGAAAAGGATTTAGTTTATAAGCTTTATAGTCAGATCGGAATTCCGGCAAACAGAATCCAAGTACAGAATTATCATGAAGTAAATATAGATGAAGAGCTTATCGATAAGGAATTTGAGTATCACTATGATTTATACTCAAAAGGTATGGTCTCGGTTTGTTTGACCTGCATATCTGATTTATACGAACTGTTAAGAAGAAAAAACATCCCGGCAATTATGGTTAATTCAACGGATCAGATAATTGAGACAACATTTATAAATCTGAAACAACAATATATGCTAAAGAGAAAGGAAGAAAATGATATTACTGTTTTGTTTGTAGAAATCGATTGTAATGAAGAAGAGTCTTTAATTAATGGGAATGATTACCAGACGGTGCTGGAAAAGCTTAAAGTAGCACAAAAAGTATATTTGTTTTCCCATAGTATTTTGGGAGCAATTGAAGAAATCAGTACGAATAAGTATATTATTATAACAACGAGAAGTAACTTAATCCGTGAAACTGAGAATTTTGCCAATATAAGTCTCTTTGACTATGTGAGAAAAAATACTATGAGCACATTAAGTATGGGTGTAGGATTTGGGGATACTGCCAGGGAAGCAAAACATAATGCAAGTTTGGCATTGATCAAAGCCAGGAAAAGCGGTGGGAACTGTACATATATAATATATGATAATGAACACCTGATTGGACCGGTTTATAGCAGCGGAAAACAAAAGGATACAAAAATAGATGATAAATTCCTGAAAATTGCTAAAAGATCAGGTGTAAGTATTAATAGTATATTTAAACTGAGCTATATTATAAATAAATATGAAAAGAATTCTTTTACAGTCAATGAATTAGCAAGCCTATATGGTGTCAGTGTGAGAACGATGTATAGGATAATTGAGAAGCTAGAAGATGCGAATTATGCAATTGAAGTTGGGGAAAAAGTTGTCGGCAATTCTGGAAGGCCAAGCAGGATTATAAAATTGAGATTTGATATATAGCTTTTCATACTTGTCATTTTACGCGCATCTGATAAAAACTACGGATGACTGAGGAGTGATAGAGACGCTGAGCTTCTTAAGAGAGAGGGGAGCGGTTCACTTCCAGAGGTTCGGTGAAACTCTGAATATGATTCAGGAACATCTGGATCATATGAAGTATAAGAGATAGAAAGTTAACAGGGGTTTTCAACCCCTTTTTGGTTTGCATGGGTAGTTTATTAATAATACCAAATATGTCAGGATTACAGGATGGTACATATAATAAAGCAGGAGGCGTACAAGCTCCAATTTAGCCATATGGTGGTGAAAAAAATGGTCAATAGCCGGAAGGTTGAGGACCTTCATCCTGTAGTTCAGGAACTATGCAAAAAACATATAGAGGCATGTAAGAACCGCGGAGTCAGGATAATAATTACGAGTACTCTGAGAGATCAGGAGTACCAGAAGTATTTATATTCCCTGGGGCGTTCAAAAGCTGGAAATATTGTGACAAACATGGAGCTTGTCGGTCCCCATGGGTTCGGCCTTGCCTATGATGTCGTACCTGTTGTAAAGGGCAAGGCTGTCTGGGGTGACAATAAGCTTTGGGAAATCATTGGCGAAGAGGGGAATAAACTAGGGCTCACCTGGGGAGGAAATTGGAAATCCATCGTTGATAAACCCCATTTTGAGTATACCGGTGGGTTGAAAGCCGGGGACCTGAGGGCAGGTAAACGGCCAAAATGGTGGCATGACAAGTAGTGCAAGTTTAAAGGGGCTTATAAAGCCCCTTTAATTTTACTAGCACTTGCACTCATTCTTTGATTCGAGGAGTTCATTCAATATTGTTTCGCAGTCAACGATTACCTCGCATATGCAGCTGATATCTACAAATTTGAATTTGTCATGGCAGCGGAAAACTGCAAGGTGGCCTATTACCGATACTACTTCTACGTTTTCCTGAACACAATCGTCACAAGTGTTGAGTATTATTGTAGCCCTATTGTCGTCATTGTCTGCCAGCAGGCACAGTAAATCCCTTATGTTATCCGGAAAGTGCTTAATTCTGAAATCTTTATCTCTTCTGCATTCTTTGCCCATTTAATTCACCTCCTAAAAATTTGAGGATCATAGATTTGCATTTTGCATTTGCACGATGTCATAAATCTATTTACAGGAGTTCTGTCGAATTAATAGTTGCTCCTGTATTCACCTCTGATATCATAATATTAATAAGTACAAATAATGTGACAGCTAAGTTAAAATTATATTTTTCAGTTGTTGATATGGTTTATAAAGAATGTAAGGATTGAATGTAGAATATGGTAGAAAAAGCTGATATAGTATAAGTATATATAAAGGATCGAATCTGAAAAGTACATTACCAGGAGGCGAAGGCTATGGGCAGAGTGCTGATAGTAAATGACAGCAGGTTTGAAAGCATGGTTCTGAGGGATTTATTAAGCCAGTTGGGCTACAATGTCAGCATAACCGACGAGTATAATGCTCTAAAACAGGTTCAGGACTTTTCACCAGATGTTGTCCTGACAAACTATGTGATGAAGGAGACCTTCGGAGATCAGCTTATCGAAAGGATCAAGGCACGCCATCCTGGGGTTTTGTGTGTATTGACCTCCAACAGTGGTATCGACCCAAACGGTCTGAAGAGCAGAAGGGTTGATGCAATAGTCAGGACTCCTGTAAGCAAAGAGGAGCTGGAAAGTGTATTTAAGCGTATATATAATGGCAGAAATGCTTCGCCAGTTAACGAACCTGAAATAACAGAAATAAAAGCTACGATGAAGAAATGGAAAAACAAGCTGAAACAATAATCCCATCGATATCAGAATATTTCCCCTTTTTATAATTTTATATCAATTATGGATTGAATTAATGAACAGTATATGGTAGTATGAAGATGCAATATACAATTTATTGTATTTTGATGAAAGGTTGAAGAGAATGAACCAATATAAAAAGCAGTTGATGTCAAAGAACGGAAGAGTCACAATGCTGCTTGCCAGGGAAATGATGAGCTATCATGAGGGATACAGGATAAAGACCATAGGAGAATATTCCGAAAGCTTTGGAATGGGAAGGGGGACTGTACAGTCCGCACTGAGATTCCTGCAGGAGGCTGAAGCGATAAAACTGGAGTCAAAGGGCCACCTGGGAACCTATATTGATCAGATCGATTATAAAAAGCTGTGGAGCATATCGGATCTTGGCGTTATTATGGGGGTAATGCCCCTGCCCTATTCCAAAAGATATGAAGGTCTCGCCACAGGCTTCTATAAGGCCTTTGAAAAGGTGAACGTACCTTTCAGCCTGGCATTCATGCGCGGAGCCACAAAAAGAATAGAAGCCCTGACTTTGGAGAAATATAATTTTGCGATCATATCCAAGCTTGCTGCCAATATGGAAATAGAAAGATCCTCCAGCATTGAAATTATTCATGAATTTGGCGAGGGGAGCTATGTCGGCAACCATGTTGTCATTTTCAGGGACGGCAGCATAAAGAAGATTGCTGATGGAATGAGAGTGGCACTGGATCCGGCCTCCATAGACCAGTTCATACTTACCTCATATGAATGTGAGGGCAAAAATGTAGAATATGTTACCACTCCATATAACCAGATATTGCAGAAGCTCAAGAACAATGAAATAGACGCAGCCATATGGAATGTAGATGAAATTGAAGAAAAGAACCTGAAGTTCAATATATCGCCCTTCTCAAATCCTAAAACAAGGAATATAGATAAAGAGGACACAATAGCAGTGGCGGCTGTGAGCAAAAACAATCCGGAGTTCGGTGACGTTTTAAGGCGCTTTATTGATTTTAAGGAAGTAGAGGAAATGCAGAAAAAGGTTATTAACCAGGAGGTTATACCCATATACTAAAATTTTTTATATCAATATACAAAAAAGTGTATATTCAAGATTTGGAGGAAAGCTATGGATCAGACATTAAGGGAACGGCTGGATATTCTGAAGGAAGCCGGGGAGATCAGTGATGGGGTCAGGGAAGCGGTCATGGAATTTGCTGAAAGCTTTGAAAATAAATACTCTCTCACTATGACGGAAGAAAACGCTTCTATGCTGATCACTCACTTGGCCATGGCATTGGCAAGGATACAAAAGAATGAGGAAATAGGCGGAATGGATGAATCAGCCATGGAGGAAATCAGACAGAGCAGCATTTATAGCGAACTGCCGGAGTTTTACAAAAGACTTGAGGATAAATTGGATATAAAGCTGCCGGAGTCTGAAAAAGGGTATATTGCACTGCATGCATGCGCTATTGTAGTTAAGCTTCAAAATGAAGGGGGGGTGTAAATGCTTAAATTTGTAGTCGGTGGCCAGGTTGAAAAAGACAACATAGTAAATCTGGTGAAAAAAATTGGAGGTGATAAAGTAGAGGTGCAGTCCAAGACCGATCTGCATGCTGCCAATGACATCAAGACAGGTAAAGCGGATTATTACCTGGGGGCATGTCATACCGGAGGCGGCGGTGCACTGAGTATGGCCATGGCATTACTTACTAGAGCCAAGTGTTCAACTGTTTCAATGCCGGGAAAACCGCCAAGGGAAGAAGACATTGTAAATGCAGTTGCTGAGGGAAAAGTAGCCTTCGGATTCACAGGAGACCATTATGAAAGGGCGGTTGAACTTATCCTAAAGGAAATACTGAAAAATCAGTAATAATATTTAAAGGGGGATTACGATGAACATTATTCTTATTGCCCTGATCGGAGCAATAGCAGCAGTCATGGCAAATATGGGGATTGCCGTTTTCAACGACGGGTTAAGACCTGTTATGCCGGAGCATATTGAGGGAAGGATGTCAAGAAAAGAACTTGCAGCAACATCCTTTGCAATGAGCTTTGGACTTGTAATAGGCTTTGGTATACCCTTCTCCTTGACAGCAAGCATTCTTTTGATTCACTGTATTTTGTTAGGTACTGACATAATCGGAACCTTTTCACCCGGCGGGAAAAAAGGTGCGGTCATCGCCGGTACGGTAGGAGCACTTTACGGCATCGGAATATTATTGGGACTGGAAAGTGTAGTCAAAGTTTTTGAAGCACTGCCGGTAAACTTTATGGGAAGCCTCGGACAGGTAGGCGCACCTATCGTAATAGCCTTTGCCGCTTTCCCGGCATTAGCCACAGGTTATCAGTACGGTGCAAAGAAAGGCCTGATCAATCTGGCAGTTTCAGTTATAGCAAGGCAGCTTGCAGTTATCATAAGTCCCATTAAGCTTGGCACAGCTTCAATAACTCTTAATCCTGAAGGATCAGCACTTATAGTAGGTATGATAATACTGTTGGCATATGCAATGAAGGAAAAGTCGGAAGAAGAAGCTATTGACCTGGTTTCGGTATTCGGAGAAAGAGTAAAGAGGATAAAGAAGAACATGCCTATCCTCATGGTCGCAGGTGCTCTGGTTGCGGCTGCTACAGCTTCCAATATGATGGCCGGCGACCCTATATCCCTGAACCTTTTAAAGGAAGGGAAGAATGTTGATGCAGGCATTGCAGCACTTGCAAGAGGTATCGGCTTCATTCCCCTTATTGCTTCAACAGCAATAGCTACAGGTGTATATGGACCTGTCGGAATGACCTTTGTATTTGCCATAGGCCTGTTTATGAGGAATCCCTTGATTGCCGCCCTTCTCGGTGCTGCGATGATAGGCGTTGAAGTACTTCTGCTGGACCAGATTGCAAGGTTCCTGGACAAATTCCCCGGTATAAGGAAGTCCGGAGACAATATAAGGACGGCTATGTCCAAGCTTCTGGAAATAGCGCTGCTGGTGGGTGGAATGAATGCAGCAAACGCTATGGCTCCGGGAATCGGGTTCTTTGTTGTTACCGGCCTCTATATTCTGAATGAAATAGCAGGAAAGCCTGTAGTGCGTATGGCTGTAGGACCTATCGCCGCTATTTTGGTCGGTATACTTGTAAACATACTTGCACTGGTGGGACTCTTTACACCTCCTGCATAAGGTAAGGCTTAAATATGGGGTTGCTGCAAAATGCGAATGGGTCTTGACCCGTCCGGAATTCAATATTTTGCAGCAGCCTCAAAAAAAGGAGTAAGGTTATGAATATAACAGAGAAAAACCTGCTGCATCAGATGAAAAGACTTAATAAGGCAATGTTAAGGGCAAAGGAACTTGAAGGGAAAAGTGTAGTATATTCCAGGAAGGAAGTCCTGGAAGAGGCTGTAATTACTTTGTCTGAGGATCCGGATGCAGTTCTTGTACTTTTTGGGGTAAAAAATACAGGACAGCTAGACCTGGATATGGTCAGAAGGCTTCAAAGAGAAAAGGGCTATTTGTTTCACACCGTTGACAGGATGGCTGAAAGAGGAAGGGCTGTAGACACAGACCTTATAAACCCTTTGACGGGCAGAGTAATGACAGGCTCCTCCAGCGGAGGCTGTGTGAATATATTGAGAGGGATCAATGATGTAGCTATCGGAACTGACGGAGGGGGATCAGTCCTCGCTCCTGCTTTAAGTACGGGACTTTACTCCATTATGGCGAAGGGAATGGGGCTTGCAGGGAAGAAAACACGTGTTTCTACAGACAATATCGCTTTTATTCCCGGGATAGGGGTCATATCCCATAGTTATACGCTGTGCAAAGCTGCAATAACTATTCTTGGCAATTTTGCCGAAATCATTGATGAGGAGTTAAAGAAAAAAAGACTTCGCATTGCTGTTCCCAGTGAGGGCTCAGTCACACTTCCGGGCGGACAGGATATGAAAGGGATGCTTAATTGGGCAGTAGAGGGTATAAGTGATTATGCGGAACTGGTGGAAAGGGATTTTCACGGCATAGAAAACAGGCATAAGGCCGTAGAGCTATGCAGCAGACTTTTCGCGGAGGGAATAGATGTGATAATGACTGCAGAAGGACCTGTTGATTTATTGGGCACAGGGGATTCACTGCTGGGCTCCCAAGGCCCTGTCGGGGCCTCCATACAGGACAGCTCAGGCAAATACATCATGAAGGCTGCTAATATGGTGGATGCAACAGCTGTTACCATACCGTCGGGAGACCTGGGAATGGGAATAGTACTTACGGGCAGACCGGGTATAGAAGCAGGGAGGGCCGTTATCGCACTGGGAGAAGTTATTTCGGAGATATATAAAATACCGGAATTGTTCAGGAGTTATTTTATTGAAGGCTATGACAAAGAGGATATAGGTCTTATTTAGCAGAAGGGAGGCTTTGATTTGAGCGTTGTTACAGTGAATGGAAGCATTAAGGGTATGGAGCTTGGGCGGACATATATACATGAGCATCTTGGGATAGATCTTTCAGGGCAGAAAAATGATCCGGATGCCAGGTTTGATTGTATAGAAGCTGTCGTAGAAGAAATGAAGGCTCTTAAGGATAAGGGAATCAGTACAGTTGTGGATGTTACAAACAGGGGGATGGGAAGGGATATAAAGGTTATGGAAAGGGTGGCGGAGGCTGCCGGAATGAAGGTGATTGCAAGCACCGGCTTTTATAAGGAGCCTTATCTTCCGCCTTATGTGTATACCATGGAGGTCAAAGACATAGTAAGGCTTCTGCTTGAGGATATACTGGAGGGCATTGAGGGCAGCGGTATCAAAGCCCATGTGATCGGTGAGATAGGTACAGGGAAAGACGGCATTACGCCTATGGAGCAAAAGGTTTTTGAGGTAGCGGCAAAGGCCCATCTGGAGACAGGAAAGCCCATATCCACTCATACTACCCTGGGGGCATTGGCCCTGGAACAGCTGAAGCTCTTCAAAGGGTATGGGATATACCCCGGTAAGCTTTTGATCGGGCATGTCGATCTAAACTGTGATATTGATTATCAGCTCAGGATTGCTGATTCAGGCTGCTTTATGGCCTTTGACACCATAGGTAAGGTAAATTATCAGCCGGATGAAAAAAGGATTGAAAGCATTGTGGAATTGATAAAAAGAGGACATCTGGATCAAATCCTACTTTCGCAGGATATCACGAGAAGATCCCATTTGAAGCTTAATGGGGGAATAGGTTACAGCTACATGCTGGACTGCTTCATACCAAAGCTTATTGAAGCAGGTGTGGCGGAAAAGCATATCGAGCATATGCTGTGCGACAATCCTGCAAGATTTTTGGATGTTCAGGAGGGATGAGGATGAAGGCTTATCCGATACAGACCATGGATCTGGAGAAGGCAAAGGAAATGCAGTTCAGGCTGGTGGATATAATTCACCGGAATTTTGACGGTCATGAGTTTCTGCAGGGAGGAGATTACGGGGTGGTGCCGGGAATAGGCCGCCCCCAATATACCGGTAAGGTTGAGGCTGTACTGGCCAGGTTTTTCAATGCTGAGGCTGCAGTATTGGTAAGAGGTGCCGGAACAGGGGCCATAAGAAATGTAATGAATGCCGTGTTGAAACCCAACCAGGATATTATTGTCCATAAAGCTCCTATTTATCCCACTACCGAAGTAATTATAGAGGCTATGGGATTAAAACCGGTCTATGTCGATTTTAACAGGCTGAGTGAAATAAATGAGGGCGAGATCTCAAAAATAGGTTTTGCCCTTCTCCAACACTCCAGGCAGAAGCTGGATGACAGCTATGAGCTTGGAGAGGTAATAGAAAGATTGAAGGGCATAAATAAGGATATTGTGATACTTATTGATGATAATTATGTGGTGATGAAGGCTGAGAAGATTGGGACCCAGCTGGGTGCCGACATCAGTGCCTTTTCACTTTTCAAGCTGCTGGGACCGGAGGGCATAGGCTGTGTTGCCGGCAGCAGGGCTGTTATTGAAAGGATAAAAAGCCTTAATTATTCAGGCGGCGGCCAGGTACAGGGGCATGAAGCGATGGAAGCACTAAGGGCTCTTGTGTATGCTCCTGTGGCTTTGGCAATACAGGCTGAAGAAGGAAATAAGATAGTTGACAGGCTGAACTCAGGAGAAATAGAGGGTATCCATACTGCATTAATCGCAAATGCCCAATCCAGGGTGATTCTTGTTAAATTCAGAGAGCCGATCGCCCAAAAGGTACTGGCCTGTGCTGCAAAGCTTGGCGCAGCCCCTTATCCTGTCGGCGCTGAATCAAGGTATGAGGTGGCAGCCATGTTTTACAGGGTCTCCGGTACTTTCCTGAAATCCGATCCTGAGCTTCAGGATTATATGATACGAATCAATCCCATGAGGGCAGGGGCTGACACAGTAATAAGAGTTTTAAGGGAAGCAGTGGAAAAAACCGTCGAGGAAGGGAGAAGCTGAGATGTTTCTTGATATGACTTTAAAACGGAATCCCCTGTTGATAAAATATGCTGCCGAGCTTCATCGAGAAGGGCTGATCCGGCCCAATACTTATGTTCTTGACATTGACGCCCTTAAGGGAAATGCCCGGATGCTGGCGGAGACTGCTGAAAGATACGGGATAAAGCTGTATATGATGACAAAGCAGATAGGCAGAAACCCTGAGGCAGCGAGGATAATAGCAGCCTGCGGAATAGACAGGGCAGTAGCTGTGGATCCCTGGGAGGCAATAACCCTGGCGAAGTCAGGGATAAAACTGGGAAATGTCGGGCACCTGGTGCAGATCCCCTCAGCAATGCTCCGGGAGATATTATCCTTCAGACCTGAAGTGATAACTGTGTTTACCCTGGAAAAGGCCCGGGAGATCTCTAGGGTGGCTTCGGAGCTGGGGATGGTGCAGGATATACTTCTGAGAGTAGTAGGACCCAGGGATATTATTTATGAGGGACAGGTGGGGGGCTTCAAGGAAGCTGAGCTTTATGCAGCCGCCGAAGGAATAAAGAAGCTGAAGGGCGTCAATATTGTTGGCGTTACGGCCTTCCCATGCTTCCTGTACGATCCGGATTCAGGACAAGTCAAAAAAACAGAAAATGCGGATACAGTAATAAGGTGTGCCGGAAAGCTTAGAGAGGGATCAGGTATTGATATAAAACAGATAAACGCACCCAGTGTAACTGCTGTGGCTACAATACCGTATCTCTCAGAGCTGGGGGTGACCCATGGGGAGCCGGGTCATGGATTTACCGGAACGACGCCTCTGCATGTGTATGAAGAATCAGGAGAAATGCCCGCTATGGTCTATGTAAGCGAAATATCCCACTGCTTTGAGGATAAGGCCTATGCATACGGCGGGGGCTATTACAGAAGGTCATGCATGAAAAAGGCCATGGTGGGGAGCGATTTTGAGACATTGAAGAACAATGTGCTGGAGGTTGAAGAGCTGCTGCCGGAGGCAATCGACTATTACGGAATATTGAAGCTGGGTGATAAGAGGATCAATGTAGGAGATACCGTAATATATGCATTCCGCACCCAGATTTTTGTAACAAGAAGTGAAGTGGCCCTGGTGGAAGGCATACAGAAGGATACTCCCAAAATCATCGGAATATATGACAATCTGGGGAATAAAATTAGCACCTCCTGTGAGGCATTGGACAAGGATCTGAAAATATGAAAAAAAGAGCGATTGTATTAATACTGGACAGCCTTGGAGTGGGATACATGGAGGATGTGCTTAAGGTACGTCCTCAGGATGAAGGGGCAAACACCTTCCTTCATATTCTTGACAAGGCCCCGGAAATACACATACCCAGGCTGGAATGGCTGGGTATAGGAAGCATACTGAAGCATCCAAGGCTGGCTGCAGTTTCTCCTGCTTCAAGCTATGGAGTGCTGCAGCTCCAGCATGACGGAGCGGACAGCTATGCCGGACACCAGGAAATAATGGGAACAAAACCGAAGAAGCCTGTGACTGAGCCATTTAAAAACCACCTGGAAAAAGTAAAGGCTGCATTGGAGTCAGAAGGCTACAATGCGGAGATACCAGACCCTGACAGACAGTTCTTGCTGGTTGATGGGCTGGTTGTGATAGCAGACAATATTGAAACGGATTACGGACAGATATATAATGTCACTGCACCTCTGGATCATATATCCTTCGATGAGGTGCTCCGCATTGCCGGGATCGTGAGGAAGCTGGTAAAGGTAAACCGCGTCATTGCTCTGGGTGGAGAAAACGTCTCTCCTGAACATATACTGAACTGCATTGAGGTCAGGAAAGACGGGCTGGTAGGTGTAAATTCCCCCAGATCCCAGGTATATAAGCAGAGATACCAATGCAGGCATATGGGCTATGGAATAGAAACGGACAAACAGATAAGCAGCATTCTGGTCAGTGAAGGGAAAGAGGTCTGCCTTATAGGAAAGATGCAGGATGTAATACAATGTGAAGGTGCAAAGGGAATACCTGCTGTGGATACTGAGCTTGTGATGAAGGAGCTCATCAAGAGTATGGACTGGGTAAGGGAAGGGCTTATAGCCGCAACTGTACAGGAAACTGATCTGGCAGGGCATTCAGAGGATGTGGAGCGCTATGCCCTGAAGATAATGACAGTGGACAGGTATCTGGAAGCCATAATTGATAAAATGACAGAGGAGGATATTCTCATAATAAGCGCCGACCACGGAAATGACCCTACCATAGGGCACAGCCAGCATACCAGGGAAAAGACCTTCCTGCTTGTATATGGTAAAAAACTTATAAGTACGCGTCTTGGTGAGAGGGAGACACTTTCGGATATTGCAGCTACAGTCGCAGACTTTTTCCAGGTACGGAAGCCTGAAAACGGATCTAGCTTTTATGGTAGTCTGGCGGAGATAAAAAAGGGCTGACCTGAAAATGCTTCAGGCAGTCCTTTTCATCGTGATCCCAGTTATTGCCGGACGTTCTTGTACTTGTTGATCGTGCTGGTGATGCTCCTGGTGCTCAGGCTGTCTTCATATTCAACCGTTATGGTATTTGCCACATCATCCACTCTTACGGCCTTTACTCCGTCAAGGGACTGGAGTTCACCTCTCAGGTCCTTGATATCACTGCTGCCTTTTAGATTATCCACATGAAATTTAGTCACATTCAAAAAGATCACCATCCTATAAATAACAATTTGCTGTTTTCTGATTATAGTATGTTTGAATAAATACATATTATACATTGACTGGTATTACAGTTAAATATATAATTATAATAGTAAAATAATTATCATATGGTGCCCTAACGGGTTAAAAGGGAAAGCGGTGCAAAACCGCTGCAGCCCCCGCTACTGTATGTGGGTATGAAATCCGACAAGCCATTGTAATACGAGAAGGCCGGAGAGTAAGAAGATCCACAAGCCAGGAAACCTGCCTATGATATATGTTTTCTACCTTCGGAGGGAGGGGAGGAGGATGTTTGATCTTAAGAAGATTTCCCGCTCCCAAATACTACTGGGCAGCGGGTTTTTGATTTTTAAAAAACAGGAAAAAGGGAGATGCATTATGAAGCTTTATGAAAGTACCATTGCGGGTATTAGGCCTGCATGCAAGGACAGCATGAGGGAAGCCGCCGGAAGGCTCGACAAACTGGCAAAACCTATTGGAAGCCTTGGCAAGCTTGAGGAACTGGCAGTGAAAATTGCGGGAATTACCGGGAAGCAAAGCACCCGCTTTGAGAAAAAGGTCACAATAATAATGGCTGCGGACAATGGTGTGGTTGAGGAAGGGGTAAGCGCCTGTCCACAGGCAGTCACCACAGTACAGACGATCAACTTCCTGAAGGGGGTTACCGGGGTATGTGTGCTGTCCAGGCACGCCGGTGCCGATATCAGGGTAGTGGACATAGGCGTAGGGAGTGACCTGGAATATCCGGGGCTTATAAGCCGGAAAATAAGGAAAGGTACTACAAATATGGCAAAAGGTCCTGCCATGAGCAGGGAAGAAGCTATAAAGGCCATTGAGACAGGTATAGAAATGGTATCACAGCTTATATCGGAAGGCTACAGCCTTTTCGGAACGGGTGAAATGGGAATAGGCAATACCAGCACCAGCAGTGCGGTCACAATGTCCTTCCTGGGCTGCGGCTCAAATGATGCTGTAGGAAAAGGTGCAGGACTGACAGAGGAGGGCTTCAGCAACAAAAAGTCTGTGATTGAGAGGGCAATAAGCATAAACAGACCGGACCCAAAGGACCCTGTTGATGTGCTTTCAAAGGTAGGGGGCTTTGATATTGCAGGCATGGCAGGCTGCTTCCTCGGCGCTGCCTATCATAGGGTGCCTGTTGTTATTGACGGTTTTATT
>Ga0196971_1000395_pt1 | contig 35051 bp, 34 predicted proteins | sample S1v_1013CmetaG_FD_148660 | JGI IMG/M metagenome (GOLD analysis project Ga0196971, IMG submission 148660) | Soil microbial communities from Anza Borrego desert, Southern California, United States - S1+v_10-13C | ecosystem: Environmental > Terrestrial > Soil > Desert | place: USA: California...
ATTGAAGCACTGGGCGCCGACCTGGGATGGCACACAACCGTGGTGCGTGCCTGCCAGCAGCCCGAGTACCGGGCACGGCTCAAGGAATTCCCCGGCCACTTCCTCCTGGTTCTGAACGCCGTGGGGCGAGGCGGCTCCGAAGGCGGCATGGGCCCCCGTGCAGCCCGCTGGCGGACCCTGGAACTGAACATTGTGGTCTCCGAGCGGCTGATGGTGACCGTTCACCCTGAGATTGTACCGGCTGTGACCATGCTCTTCCGACGGTACTCCAAAGAGGGCGAAGGCAAGCCGGGCCTTGACTACATGCTGTACATGCTCTGCGAGTCGGTGGCCGGCGGCTACTACTCCCTGCTGGACCGCATCGACAAGCACATCGACGAGGCAGAGACGCAGATCTTCCACGGCAAGGTCGGTCAGACGGTGGTCGACCGGCTGTTTACCCTGAAGCGGCACATTCTCTACCTGCGCCGGGTGCTGGGCCCCCAACGGGACGCGCTGGGTGCGTTGATGCGCCGGGAGTTCCCCATCTTCCCGCCGGAAAGCCGGCCTTACTTCCTGGAAGTCTACGAATATACTCTGCGGCTCTTTGACCTGCTCGACACCTACCGAGACCTGATCTCCAGCTCGCTGGACGCTTACCTCTCCACGGTGTCGAACCGCATGAACGAGATCATGAAGATGCTGACCATCGTATCAACGATAATGATGCCCCTGACCCTTCTGACCGGCGTTTTCGGCATGAACTTCGACTGGATGCCCCTGATCCGGGACCCCTGGGGATTCGCCATCACCATGCTTCTGATGGGGATGGTCGTTTCGGGCATGGTCTATTACTTCCGGCGCCGCAAATGGATGTAGCTTACGAAGACATGGCCAGGGCGCACCGCCCTGGCCATGTCTGTTGACAGCCCACGGATTCCCTGCTACACTTCCGAATGAACGTTCATTCCAACCCGAAGGGAAGGGGCGACAGTGGAACGTGGCAGACCGCCAGCCAAGCGTCCATCGGCCGAGGAGAAGCCCGGCGCCATTCTGGCTGCAGCACTGGAGCTGTTCGCCGAGCGTGGGTTTCACGCCACCAACGTCCCCCTGATCGCGGAGCGGGCCAGCGTGTCGGTGGGCACGCTGTACCACTACTTCGAGAACAAGGAAGCCATCGCCAACGAGCTGTACCGCCGCGTCCGCAAGGAGATGGAGAAGGCCGTCTACGCTGACCTGCCGGCGGGCGTTCCTCCGGATGAGCAGTTCCGGGCCTTCTGGCAGCGGTCCGTCGCCTATGCCATGAACAAGCCCCTGGCCTTCCGCTTCCTGGAGACTCACCATCACGGCTCCTATCTGGATGAGGCCAGCCATGCCCTCGACCGGCAGGTCAAGGCCGGTGCCCATGAGAGCATGGAGCGGGGGCGCCTCTCCGGCGTGCTGAAGCCAGTGCACGACGAGGTGCTGACCGCATTCATTGACGGGGCCATCAAGCACCTGGTCCGGGCGGCCCAGGAAGGGCGGCTGGAGCTGACGCCCGAAGTGGTCGACCAGGCTGCCGCCTGCTGCTGGCAGGCTATCAAGGAAGGATGGATCACCATGGACAAGTTCACCCTCGCCGGCGAGACGGGCAAAATCAGCCTCTCTTTCGAGTATACCCAATGTGGAGAGGGCGGCTGCGACTGCCGCGGCACCGCCTCCATCGCCAGTTGGGGCTTCCAGGCTCAGGGCAAGGTTTGGTTCACTGCGGCCGATGTGGCCCGGTTCCACAGCGAGCTTGCCGCCTGTTACCAGACGCTGACCGGCGTGGCCACGTTTGCCACGCAGGAGGACACCCTGAAGCTGGAAGTGGTCTTCGGTCGCCGGGGCCAGGTGGAGTTCAGGGGGACCTTCCAGGAGAGCCACAACGAAGGCAACGAGCTGAAGTTCCGCATTCAGACCGACCAGAGCTACATCGCCCAGTCGCTCGAGGAGCTGTCTGCGCTGGTGAAGCGCTACGGTGCTGCCCAATAGCACGACGAGAGCCGCCTGGCAGCAGGCGGCTCTTTGGTATAGGGGGCTACTTGTCGAATAGGCCCATCTCCACGTAGTGCCAGGTGTCGCCCTTCCGCCCCCAGAACCAGACCATGTTCTCGTTCCCGGCTGGATTGAAGTAGGCGGGCTCGCAGCACCGGTAGCGCGGGACCTCGTCGTAGATGCGGGGCATGATCATTCCGCCGTATGAGTAGCCGATTTTCTCACCCTGACGGAAGAAGTAGAAGGGGAGTCCGCCCACCAGGCGGTAGCCGAACATCTCGTCATAGCTAAGCTCCCGGGTCAGGTTCTTGCCGTCCACGTACACCATGCCGTTGACCTCCAGCACCCAGTGCCCGTCCCATGAGGTCAGACTCTTCACAGAACCACCCACAGGGTTTGCCCCCGTGGTCACTCTGTACGACGGCTGGCCGCCCACCATGATCACATACGTCTCCTGGGCGTCGGCAAGGGTGCCGCTGCGGTTCTCGGCTTCGACCCAGACCAGCTGGTCACCGACCATGACCGGGGGCGTGAACTGAGCCTTCATGTGGTCCCAGGTGCGGACCTCGGCTGCGGAGACCAGCACGTAGCCCCGCCCGGTTTCCGCCAGCATGGCGAAGTCATCGCCCTTGGCGTTGACGCTCACGGGGAACACGTGCTGAATGCCCTCTACGGCCAGTTGGTTCTGCCGGTACAGGTCGGAGGTTCCCGTCTGCGTGCCGTCCTTCAGGCCGTAGCCAAACTTGGTGATGACGGCGTTGGCAGCGGCCCTCCGCTCCTTCATGGAGATCTCCCGCCACTGCGTCCGCTTCTCGAAGATCTCTTTGGGGACCTGGTCGCGGAACTCGAAGGAAGTGGGCTTGTCGTTGGGGCCGGAGATGGTGAGGGGGTACTCCTCCACCGTAAGCCCGGTCTGGGGCGTACTCGTGGTCGAGGCGGGTGGAGTCACGCCGGGCTTGGCCAGGGCCGGGCCGGCCTCGGGGGCGCCCGAGGGGACCCGCTCGGTGGTGGCGCCGGACCCATCCCAGCGGCGTAGGGCGCCCACACCAACCATGACCACCACCACGAGGGCCACCGCCGCAAGCTCAAGCCTGCCCGTCATCCGCAGTCGCTGCCACCAGGGGCGGCGCTGGGGAATACCCGATCGGATGCGCTCCCACGCATGCCAGGGCACGTCCATGTCGCCAGCCCGCTCACGCAGGGTCTCTCTGATCTGCTTGTCAATCTGCCCCATGCTTTTCCCCTCCGTAGCCTCCGTAGCCATCTTCGGGCAGGCCCACCGCCCGCGCCAGGGTGGTCCGGGCCCGGTGGAGCCAGGGCCCACCGCATGGACGTCACCTGCTCTGACCGCTCCCTCGCGGCGCTCCGCCCTGCTTCCCGCGCCACAACGCGGTAGAGCCAGGTGCTGAAGGCTTTCGGGGACCGGAGCTGTCGCAGGCTGCGGAAGGCGCTGGCGAAGGCATCCTGCATCGCCTCTTCGGCGACGGCGCGGTTGCCGGTGATCAGGTAGGCGGTGCGGACGACCCTGGGGGCATACCGCCTGTACAACTCCTCGTATGCTGTTATGTCGCCGGCTTGGCATCGCGCGATCAGGTTCACGTCATCCAAAGTATGTCACCTCGCCATTCCTCTATTTAGAGGGGGCCTGCGGGAAATTGGTTGCCAAAGCAGTACTTTTTGGCTAAAATCATGAGAGGCATAGGGCACAAGTCTATACTTTGTTATGACAAAAGGACCACAAGCCGAAATTGCGGCAGGGTTCCGCCAGCGGCGACGGCGAATAGCTGGAAGGGGGTCCGATCGAATGGAGCGTAGCTTCGTTATGGTCAAGCCCGACGGCGTACAGCGCGGGCTCATCGGAGAAGTGATCAGCCGCTTTGAGCGGCGCGGTCTCAAGCTTATCGCTGCCAAGATGATGCACGTGTCCCCGGAGCTGGCTGCCAAGCACTACGCCGAGCACGAGAGCAAGCCCTTCTTTCCCCGCCTGATCAACTTCATCACTTCGGGCCCTGTGATGGCCATGGTGTGGGAAGGTCCCGGCGCTGTTGCCACCATACGCAAGACGGTGGGCGCCACCAATCCCGGCAACGCGGAGCCCGGCACCATCCGCGGCGACTTTGCGGTCCACACCCACTTTAACCTGGTCCACGCGTCCGACGGACCGGAAAGCGCCGCCCGCGAGATTGCCCTCTGGTTCGGAGAGTTGGGTCCGAGCCCCATTCGGGCCATTGAGACCTGGGTCTTCCCCCAGGTGGAATAGGGACCGGCGGCCCGGCAGGACCGGCGGCAGCCCCACAGCGGGGTGGCCGGCCCCGGGCCCTTCTTATTGTCTGGGCTCCCGTGGTCCGGGAATGATCAGAACCTGCCCGGGCGTAAGCTGGTAAGGCTCCATCAGCCGGTTGGCGCGGGCCACGGCCCCCGGCGTGGTGCCGAACTTCTTGGCCAGCCGCCAGAGGCTGTCGCCGCGCCGGACGGTGTAGATCACCTGGTTCTGCTTGGGCAGCAGGGCGCAGGGAACAAAGACGTCAATAAAACCGTCTTTGGTGGCGGCGGCCACTTCGCCGCCGGTGGTGGCCCTGGCGCTGACCAGTCCGCCGATATAGAGGCGCCCCAGCTCCTCCAGCCGGCTTTCGCTGGCCACGGCGAGGACCTGGTAGACGTACATGGTCTGGGCACCGGAGGCGGCCGCGATCACTTCGGCCCGTCCGTCGCCATTAACGTCATCGAGGCTCAGGCTGCGAAAGTAGGCATTCGGATAGAGCAAGGTTTGGCACAATAACGAGAGCCCGTTGGCAGTCCAGGCGTAGAGCAGCACGTTGTCCTTCGTGCCCGCCAGCACCATGCCGGGCCCCGTGGGGTCAATCTGCCCCACGAGCACCGAAAGCCCGTCCCTGGGAAGGCTCTCTTCCCACCGGAGGGCGTATGTGTCGCCGGTCCAGCCGAAGATCTTCAGCTCGCGTCCGGCACAGGCCACGATCTCAGGCAGCCCGTCGCCGTCCACATCCCCCGTCTCCACCAGGACCAGCCGCCCCATGCCGCCGCCCCGCCAGCGCCGGTGAAACTGGCTGCCATCCCCTGCTTCTTGCCTGCCACCCTGCTCTGTCATCGCTGCTCCACCTCTGACGGTCCAAGGTCTGGTCCCTCTCAGGGGAGGGGCCGCTCGACATACAAGTGCCTGTGTCACCAGCTTATGTAACCGGAAAGGCGGGCGTGATTGACGTGAGTGAGAGAAAGGTCCGGTTGGCCATCATCGGCGGAACCGGGGTGTATGATCCCCGGATGCTGGACGGCATTCGGGAAGAGAGCGTGGCTACCCCCTACGGCGAGGTGCGCTTCCGCATTGGCACCTACGCCGGCGAAGAGGTGGCGTTTCTGGCGCGCCATGGTTCCAACCACTCGGTGCCGCCGCATCTCATTAACTACCGGGCCAACATCTGGGGCCTGAAGCTGCTGGGCGTGGAGCGGGTGATCGCCACCACGGCGGTGGGGTCATGCAACCCGAAGATGAAGCCCGGCGATTTTGTGCTGACGGACCAGTTCATCGACTTCACCAAGGCGCGCATCTCCACGTTCTTCGACGGCGGCGAGGCGGGCGTGGTACATACCGACTTCACGGAGCCCTACTGCCCGGAGTGCCGCGGGGTGCTGTCGGCCGCCGCAGCGGATACCGGCATCACGGCTCACAACGGCGGCTGCTATGTCTGCACCGAAGGGCCTCGCTTCGAGACGCCTGCTGAGATTCGCATGTTTACCAAGCTGGGCGGCGACCTGGTGGGCATGACGAACGTGCCCGAGGTCACGCTGGCGCGGGAGGCGGGGCTCTGCTACGCCACCGTGTCGATGGTGACCAACTTTGCCGCAGGCATCAGCCCCACGGCGCTTACCCATGAGGAAGTGCTGGAGGTAATGGCCGCCAATGCGGAGAATTTGAAGAAACTCGTAATGGCTACGCTGTCAAACATCCCGGTGGCCAGGGGCTGCACCTGCGGTCGCAGCGCTGGCGCGATGAAGGTTTAGGAGGGGTAGCATGTCCAGCAAGGTCGCCGTCTCCACGCTGCGCAATCCGGCCCTGGCGCCGGAAGGACATCTGAAGATCAACTGGGTCAAGGCCCACATGCCCATTCTGAGCCAGCTGGAGAAGGAGTTCGGCAAGACCAAGCCCTTCGCCGGCCACCGTGTGGCCATGTCGATCCACCTGGAGGCCAAGACGGCCTATATGGCCATGGTCTTTGCCGCGGCGGGCGCCGAGGTCTACCTGACCGGCTCCAACCCGCTGTCGACGCAGGATGATGTGGCGGCCGCCGTGGCCGAGAACGGCGTGGTGGTCCATGCCTGGCATGCCTCGACGCCCTCGGAGTACGACGAGCACCTGAACCGCACGCTGGATGCGGCGCGGGCCACGCTGCTGCTGGATGACGGCGGCGACCTGACCTACCTGCTCCATACATCCCGCACAGACCTGGCCGAGGGTCTGATTGCCGGTTCGGAGGAGACCTCCACCGGCGTGCAGCGGCTGAAGGCCATGGAGAAAGAAGGGGTTCTCCGCTTCCCCATGGTGGCCGTCAACAACGCCTATATGAAGCACCTGTTCGATAACCGCTACGGCACCGGCCAGTCGACGCTGGAGTCGGTGATGCGCAACACCAACCTCTCCATCGCCGGCAAGACGGTGGTCATCGCCGGCTACGGCTGGTGCGGCAAGGGCTGCGCCATGCGGGCCAAGGGGCTGGGCGCCCGGGTCATCGTCACCGAAGTGGATCCCATCGTCGCCAACGAAGCCCTCATGGACGGCATGGACGTCATGCCCATGGGCGAGGCGGCAAAGCGCGGCGACGTCTTCATCACCGTGACGGGCTGCGAGAAGGTCCTTCGCGAAGAGCACTTCCGCGTCATGAAGAACAACGCCGTCCTGGCCAATTCCGGCCACTTCGATGTGGAGATCTGGAAGCCCGACCTCGAGAAGCTGGGCGGCAAGCCGGTCACGGTGCGCAAGAACGTGCAGGCGTACAGCTTCGAGGACGGCCGACGGGTCTACCTGATCGGCGAGGGTCGCCTGGCCAACCTGGCTGCAGGCGACGGCCATCCCGCCGAGGTGATGGACCTGAGCTTTGCCGTGCAGTTCCTGACCCATCTGTGGATTCTGGAGAACCGGGCCACTCTGAGGAACGAAGTGATTCCGGTGCCCCTGGAGATCGACCGGCGGGTGGCCGCGACCCGGCTCCGGGCCCTGGGCGTGCAGATCGATGAGCTGACGCCCGAGCAGGCCCTCTACCTGGAGTCCTGGAAGGTCTGATCCCCCCATGTCACCCCAGCTCTTTGTGCCCCTAGGGGGCGCGTTCCGGCAGGCCGCCGGGTCGGGGTTCAACCTGTACGGCGAGAACCTGGACCGCCCCGCCTGGCAGGGAGCCGAACTGGGCTTTCTGGATACCTTCCCGGACGTGCTGGCAGCCGTCGGGGAGGCAGAGTTCCATGACTGGATCATCGGCGTGCATCACCCGCTCTATAAGGAAGGCGGCCCCACCTGGGGCCGCTTCCTGGACCGGGACCCGGCGGTGCGGCGTCAGGCGCTGGACATTGCGGCGTCCTCGGCCCAGGCGGCCCACCACATCGGGGCACGGTACATTCTGTTCCACTTCCCCTGGCCGGGGTTCCAGTCTTCCGGGGTAGAGCATCGGGATCAAGGGTGGTATTTCACCCATCCCCTTGAGTTGGATGTCCAGTGGCCGGCCGAAGAGGTGTATAAGGTCAGTCGTTCGGTCTTCGACCGCCTTGCCGAAGTGCAGGAGCGGGAGCACATCCAGATCGTTCTGGAGATCGACGGGCCGAACCGGCATTATTTCGAGGATGATCTCTACGGGCGGCTCTTTGCCGAATTCCCGTCGCTGTCGCTCTGCGTGGATACAGGGCGGCTGGGCCTCCTGGCCCGGACCCACGGGCAGGACCCGCTGGAGCTCTGCCGGCGCTGGCTGCCGTGGACTCGGCACATCCACCTGCACACATCCACCTGGGATGAGGCAGGCAAGTTCCGCAACCACATTCCAACGGTGGATGGCGACAGGGTGGAGCGATGGCCGTCGGTGACGCCAGCGGCAGACCTGGCCGAGATGATCGTGGCGGCTCAGCCCCGCTGCAGCCTGGTATTGGAGCACAAACCCCGGGCCGTATCGCCCGATGCCCTGGAAGCGGCCCACGCCTATGCGGGAAAGCTGGCGGGGGTCCGTCCCTAGAACGAAGGAGGAACGACGTACATATGGAGCGGCTGCTGATCGATGGCGCTACGGTGATACCCGTGACGGGACGCCAGGACGTGTACGAAGACGGCGTGGTGCTGGTGGAAGACGGGCGCATCCGCTATGCGGGGCCCAGGGACGAGGCGCCCGCCATTGGGTCTGGCGCAAAGACGATCGATGCGCGGGGTCGCATCGTGATGCCCGGCATCGTCAACACCCACTGCCACGCCGGCATGACGCTCCTGCGGGGCTACGCCGACGACATGCAGCTGATGCCCTGGCTGGAGCAGAAGATCTGGCCTGTCGAGGCGAAGATGACGGGCGAGGATGTCTACTGGGGCACCGCTCTGGGCGCCTACGAGATGCTCTCCGGCGGCATTACCACCTTCCTGGATATGTACTTCTACGCGGACGATATCGCCCGAGCCATCGCGGACACGGGCATCCGGGGCATCATCGCCCGGGGAGTCCTCGCGGTCGGCGGGCCGTCGGCGGCCCGGGAACGGCTGCAGGAGACGCGCGAGTCGTTCCGTAAGTGGAATGGCAAGGGTGGTGGGCGCATCAGCTTCATGGTGGGACCGCACGCCCCCTACACCTGCCCGCCTGACACGCTGGAAGCTTGTGCCGAGCTGGCGGATGAGCTGGGCATCGGCCTGCACATTCACCTGTCGGAGACGGCAGGCGAAGTGGATGCAGCCTGGGATACCTGGGGCCGGTCGCCCATCGAGCACGTGCACAAGCTGGGACTGTTGACCGACCGGCATGTGGTGGCGGCTCATTGCGTGCATGCCAGCGATGAAGACATCAGCATTCTGGCGGAGACGGGCACAGGCGTCTGCCACTGCCCGGTCTCCAACCTGAAGCTGGCCTCCGGCATTACGCCGGTGCTCTCCATGCGGCGGGCCGGGGTCAACGTTGGCTTCGGCACCGACGGTGCTTCGTCGGAGAACATGCTGCACATTCTGGGCTCCGAGATGCGGCTGGCGGCCCTGCTGATGAAGAACAACGAGGGTGACCCGTCGGCCTTCTCGGCCTACGATGCGGTGGAGATGGCCACCCTGGGGGGCGCTCGGGTGCTGGGCATGGAAGATGAGATCGGCAGCCTGCAGCCGGGCAAGAAGGCGGACATCGCCATTCTGAACACCTGGCGGCCGCACCTGGTGCCGAACCACGATCCCGTCGGCCTGGTGGCCTACTCCATGCTGCCGGGGGACGTGGAGATGACCCTGGTGAACGGTGAGGTGGTCTACCAGAACGGGCGGCTTACGCTGGCCGATGGCGGCGAGATCATGACGAGGGCTGCGGAGACGGCGGCCCGGCTGGTGCGGTAAAGGTTGCGCCCCCCGATCCCCTGAGTGGGATTCGGGGGGCGTTTTGTCTGATTCAGAAACTTCGCTGGAGAGGTGTTCGTCATAGGAGGCGAGGTGATCTTCTGTGCGGACGCGGCGGTGGCTTTGTTGTGTGATCGCCTTGTTGGTGACGGCCTGCAGCCCCGCTGTGGTCCCGCCACCTGAGTCCCGCGAACGGGAGCAGCCCGTCTCTGAGTGGAAGGCGCCGGTGGACCTGCCCGGCTGGCGGTATCTCTTTGCCACCGGGGATGAGATGCGGCTCCGGTCGGCCAGCCCAGACGGCAGCAGCTTCTACATGGTCAGTAACCTCCTGGGCGACCGGGAGCACGATCTGTTGGTCACGGTGGGCGAGCGCATCGTCACGAGCCGGCCACCGTCCCGGCGCATCAAGGTGAAGCCGCCGGAGAACTGGATGGTTGACCTGGTGGAGCTACCCTGGGGGACGCTTGCCCTCGCCTTGGGAGACGTGGTCTCCCCGGACTTACAGCACGCCGCCCTGGAGATCGGCGGGGGGCTCTGGGTGGCTGACCTGGCCGGCGGCGAGGTTCGGCAGGTGCTGGCGGGCCCCACCGAACGGTTCTTCGTGGCTCCCCGTCAGCCACTGATTTGGGTGCAGCAGCCCCACTGGTCGGCAGACGGGCAGTGGATCTACTTCTTCACCAACCGCCGGCCGCCCCATGTCATTGAGCTGTGGCGGGTGCTGGCCGCGGGCGGGGAGGCCGGACCCGTGTCGGGCGAGGTGCTGACCGACACGGCGGGGGTGGTGCATCCGGGAGTGCCGGGGACGTCTCTGCAGAAGCGCATCACGACGGAAGGGTTCTACTTCCGGGAGTACTCGCCGGACAGGCAGTGGGCTGCAGCCGACAAGACGGAGACGCCCACTTTCAGGGTGTATCCCCTGACGGAGGGGGAGGCGCACATTACCTACACCGGACTGCCGGGGTGGTACGCTGGCCCGTCCTACAACGGCTGGGCCCCAGACAGCAGCAAGTTGATCTTCCATTCCGGCCCTGCCTTCGACCTGTCGCGGTTCATCGGGGTGATGGACGTGGCAGCTGGAGGTACGACCCGCCTGTACGCCTTTCCGGATCCCCTGGCGGGCCTGCCGGTGGCACACGGCTTCATCGGACCCGATCAATTGCTGGTAGCGCTTTCGCCCTGGAGCGCCGACTTCAGCCAGTACTCCTCGGCCTCCCGCCAGACCCAGTGGTGGCTGCTGGACCTGAAGCAGGTGCCGCCGGTTGAGCCCCAGGAGCCTACCCGCCTAGCATCTGCGCACCTGTTCGGGGGGCCCCTTTGGAGCCAAACGGGGCCAGTGACCGGGGGCGAGACCGCCGTCGCAGGGACGGAGGCGGCTCTGGTCTTGCGGTTTGACCGGCCGGTGAGCCCTGCGTGGCTGGAAGCCAACCTCGTGGTTGAGGGGGCGGGCGCGCAACTGGAGACCGGGGCTGCCCTGCTGGGTACGGCCGCTGTGCGCATAGGGCGGGGCCCGGCAGGGGAGGATGTGCGGGTCCGCGTGCCCGCTTTCGGCTTCGACCTGCTGGTCCGGCGGGTGGAGCCGCTGACCGCGAAGGTGGAGGTACGGCAGGGGGGCGGCCCATGGGAGCCGGCGGATGGGGGGCGGGTCTGGCCTCGTGAGCCGCTCGACCTGCGCTTCACCTTCAACCGTCCGGTGAGCGAGGCGGATGCCGCTGACGCCGTAGCGGAGGCTCTGCGAAGGGGCCGGTACCCGCCCGAGGGGAAGTCCCAGCGGGTGGAGCCCACCGACCTGCGCTGGGAAGGCGGGAGCCTGGTGCTCCATGTGGAGAAGCCTGTACCCCTACTGGTGTTCTCCCTGTCGATGGTGGAGAGCACCGACGGTCTGAGCCTGACCGCCGGCCTGCGGGTGGTGCGAACCGGCGAACTGCCGGTGCTGGTGGCCGCAGGCGAGAAAGACGAAAAGCTCCTCACCTTGCCGGTGGAGGTGACCGAGGCTGTGGTCACGCCCGACGGTCGGCAGCTGCGCTACTCTGCCTGGAGGCCCACCAATGACGGCTGGGGGCAGCTCTACGAGGGCCCGGTTGCCTACACCCTGGACCTGACCACGGGGGCAGTGGCGCAGGGGGAGACTCCGAAGCCCCCTTCGAAGCCCGCCACGGCTTGCCAGCTGGAGCGGGCCGGCAACTTCCGCCCCAGCCCCGACGGCAAGAAGCTGCTGTACAACCACGTCGACCCGTGGGGGCCGGTGATTCTGTTCGACCTGGTCACCTGCGCGCTCACTGATCTGGGCCCAGGGTATCCGGCCGGCTGGGACGCCAAGGGCCGTCCCTTGATCATCCGCTGGGCCGACAGCAAGGACCGGTACGACCCTGACTGGCGTCTCCGCCCCAAATGGTGAACGCGCAAACCCCCGGCCCGGAGTCTGTCCGGACCGGGGGTTCTGTGTGGGCGCGCTACTCGGGGACCAGGGCCACGGCCCGGCACCAGCCTGCGCTCGCCCTTGCAATCTTCACCGGCAGGCAGGAGACCCAGAAGCTGTGGGACCGGCCAATCTGGTCCAGGTTGGCCAGCTTTTCGATCTGGCAGTATTCTTTCGTGATCCCCGCAAAGTGGGCGGGCCATATGTACTTGCCATCGCCCGTGCGCCGGTAGTCGGCCACCATGTTGGCGAAGGGCCGGTCCAGCGTGTACGCATCGATGCCGATCACCTTCACGCCCTGTTCCACCAGCCAGAGGGTTCCTTCCCGGCCCAGTCCCGGCTGGGCGAAGTAGGCCTGGCTGTTCAGCCGCTTGTCGGCGCCCGTCTGAATGAGGACGATGTCGTACGGCTTCAGGGCGTATTCGATGCGGTCAAGCTCACGCTGCAGGTCATAAACCGTAATGAACTCGCCGGGGGCGATGTGGCGCATGTCCAGCACCACGCCGGGCGCAAAGCACCACTCCAGGGGCAGCTCGTCCACCGTGCGGGCGGGCTGGCCTGCCGATGTGGCTCCGTAATGGTACGGGGCATCGATGTGAGTGCCGGTGTGGGTTATGGCCTGAATCTCTTCCAGGGCCCAGCCCTGGCCGTGGGAGAAGACCAGGTCCTCCGCCTTGATGCCCATGTATTGCTTCATCTGCTCCAGGCCCTCGGCCCCGTGGGTCACGTAGCGAATGCGGGGCGGAATGGGCTCGGAGACGGCCATATCCTCCAGGGGGACGCTCAGGTCGACCATGCGCATGTTGCCGAACACTGGGGAGCCTCCTCTCACGCGTGTGGTAGAGTGAACATTCGCACACGTGAGACTGGTTTCCTTCCGATCAGCGCGGGCAGGGAGGGGAGGTATGACCCTGAGTACGGGAGGTAAGACCCTCGTCGTCCAGCCGCAGTCTTTGTGGTCCAAGCCTCGCGGCGGCCCGTGAGCGGGGTGTGGGCAGCCTGCCTGGAGGGGGTGGCAAAGCGAGGGGGCTGCGGGACTTTGCAGCCATTCCGGACTGGGCCAAGCCTTCGGTGACGCTGCTCTCCCGTATAAAGTGGCTGAGCGGCTTTCCTGACGGGACCTACCGGCCCGAAGGCATTCTGACCCGGGCCCAGGCGGCCAAGATTCTGGCCAAGTACCTGGGCCTTTAGCTCAGAGAAGGCGTACTCTCGCACTGGAGAGCACGCCTTCGCTCATTTACACCGGCCGTGTGACCAGATAGACGTAGTCAGGCTCGCCCCGCACCTGCTCGACGGGGAGCTCGACCACAGGTCCGATGGCCTGCTCCAGCTTCTCGGCGAACCACGTGGCCCGGGATGCACTCCAGAAAGCGATGGCACCGCCCGGGGCGAGAATGGCCTTCAGGGCGGCAAGCCCCGCATCATCGTAGAGATGCTGGTTGGCCTCGGTCACCGTCCAGTCCGGACCGTTGTCAATGTCCAGGCAGATGGCGTCGAACTGCTCGGTGCTCTCCCGCACCCAGGCCACCAGGTCGGCGCAGATCACCCGCGTGCGGGGGTTGGCCAGCGCCCCCCCGTTGAACGGTGCCAGGTAGCTCCGGTTCCAGCCGATCAGCGGCGCCTCGATCTCCACCACCGTGGCCTGTCCCACCCTGGGATCGGCCAGAGCCGCCGCCAGGGAGAAGCCCACGCCCAGCCCGCCGATCAGCACCCGGGCTGCCTTCGCACCGGCAGCGTCAAGGGCGGCGGTGACAAGCAGCCGCTCCGACTCGCCGTTGTAGGTGGCCATGAGGAAGACGCCGTTGCTGATGATCTCATAGTCTTCGCCCCGCCGCTGCAGCTGCAACTCGCCCCGGGGCGTCTCGATCCGTTCCAGTACTTCAGGTCCCACGGCCAGGGGGACCCCCTTTCTGCGAAAACGCTGTCCCCAATGGTAACAGGGAACCGGCGGGTAGTCCACCCGCCGGCTCAGTCTACCGTACCCAGGCCTTGCTCAGTTCGTTAAAGATGGTCGTCCGCAATCCCGCGGGATCCTCCACGGACTCGGGCACATCGATGGTAAAGAACCAGCGGCCGTCGAACCAGCCGTAGTAGTAGTGTCCGCCGGACCGGAAGCGGGCCATGGCCACCGACTCGAAGTTGGTCTCCACCGAAGCGAGCTTTACGCGGAAGGTGTTGTTCCAGTCCTTGAAGGCTTCCCGGGCCCGGTACGGTGACGAGAGGAGGAAGAACTGGAGCTCTACCACGTGGCCGTCTGCATCGGTGAACTGAGCCAGGGCGCCTTCCCTGACCGACGTAACGGAGGTAAGCTTGAGGCCGGCACCGCCCAGGTCGACTTCGGCCGCCTCTTCCGGCGTAACGCTGTAGGCAGGCGCCGGATGGCGCTCCGGGTTGCCCATCCATTGGCGGGCTGCAGTTACACCCCACACGATGCCGCCCACAGCCAGAGCCACGGAAGCGACGATCAGCACGGCGATCAAGGTTACCTGCCGCCGGACACGGCCCACCAGCTTGCGGCCCGGGTCCGAATGCATGGGAGTGGGCGGCGGGGCCACTGGTGCGGTCCCCCGGTTCAGAGCGGCCAGGGCGGCCCGGCATTCCGGGCAGCGGCCGAGGTGCTCATTCATATAGGCGAGCGTCTGGGGGCTCACTTCGCCTGCCATATACGGAATCAGCAGATCACGGACCAGATGGCATTCCGGCATAGCCATACGTTTACTCCTCCTTCGTATAGGCAGCCCGGAAACGAAGCCGGGCGCGATGGATGGTGACTTTTACGTTGGCCAGGGTCATGTCGAGCATTTCCGCGATGGTCTCATAGGGCAGCCCGTCGGCGTCTCGCAGCTGGAGAGCCATGCGGTGGGTCTCGGGCAGGTCGGCCAGCACAGTCCGGATCCGTTCCCGCATTTCTACGTTTAGAGCGGCAGCTTCCGGACCCGAGCCCGGGTCGGCCAGCAAATCCCAGCTGGCCTCACCGCGGTGCGCACGTTCCCGGCTCCAGCGCTTGACCTGGTCGGCGTACAGCCGCCGGCCGATGGCGCAGAGCCATGCGGCAGGGGGCGAATCGCCCCTGTACGATGCGGCGCTCCGAATGGCCCGGTAGAACGTCTCCTGAAGCAGCTCTTCGGCCACGTCCGGCGACCCGCTCAGGCGAAGCAGGAACGCATAGACGATTCTGTGGTACTCCCGGTAGAGCGCTTCGGTGTCACGTATCAGGCCTGGCAGCATCCGCATCACCTCCGTTTCGTGTTCTGTTGTTTACGCCCAAAGAGACAGCCGACCTGCCGAAAAAGTTACAGCCGTTCCCCAAGATTTTGGGGGACGGCTGTTTTATGCATGGGACTGATCCAGAAAGGCGGCTACCGCGGCAGCGACTTCCACCGGCTTGCGGGTGGGCACCCGGTGGTCGGCCCCATCCATTTGGATCATTCGGCAGCTGGGAAGGCCACGGGCGAGAATCTCGCCGTACCCGTGCATGACCTTATCCTTCGATCCGAAGAGCAGCAGCGCGGGCGTCCGATGAAGCGGAGCAACCCGGCCTTCACGGCCAGCAGGCCCAGGCGCGCCTTGGTGCACAGGTAGAACGTACTGCATTCGGAAAAGCCGCTGACGGATATCGGCCCACCGTAGAGCTCCGGGTCTGACAGGGCCGCCGTCAGGCAGATGGTGCCACCCGACGAGTACCCCACCAGCACGGGCCTATTCAAGCTTAGGGACCGGGTGAGCATGGCAACGTCAGCCGCAATGTCCCAAAAAGTCCACGGATGGTCGCCCAGGCCGCTCCGGCCGTGGCCCCGCAGGTCCGGCCTCTGCCCGCCTCTTCGTAATGGAGATGTTCGATCTCTGGCATGGCCCTAGTCTTCCCCAAGAGGGCCAGTCTAGCCCCCGGCTTGGCCTCATAGCTTATCCGCGAGGATGAGGAGGTGGGGCCATGCTCATGTCCCAGCGGGCCGGGCGCATCTGGATCCGGCGCCGCGTCTACGTAGCCGCCCTGATGGCGGGGCTGGCCGTGCTGTTCGGTGTGATTCTGCAAGATGCCCAAGTCACTCATTCGCGGGGGGCCGTGGCCGTCCTGGCAGTTCCCCCGGCCCGCCTGAAGGCCCTTACCTCTGGCGCGCAGATGGACGGCTTCGGCGCCTGGTCGCCCGATGGCAAGCAGGTGGCCTTCATGCGCGATGGGCGCATCTGGCTCATGGCAGCAGACGGCAGCGCAGCCCGCGCCGTGACGGGGAGCGACAAGCGCCAGTCCGCATGGGACGCCGTTCCCGCCTGGCAGCCCGACGGCAAGCTGATTGCCTTCGCCCGCCTGTCGCCCGAGGGCGACCCCAGCCTGGTGATGACGGTGGACCCCGCCTCGGGCGCCGAGCGGCAAGTGGGGGAGGAGCCGGAGCCGGTGGGCCACGTGGCCTGGGACCCGTCGGGGAAGTTGCTCTACTACACCACTCCCCAGCGTCTGATGCGATTGGATGCGGCCCGCGGGAAAGTCGACGCCGTTTTGACCGTGGACGGCGACTGGGACATGCTGGCCGGGGGCCTGGCCATCAGCCGGGACGGCAGCGAAGTGATCTTCGGGGCCGGGCCGCGGGAGGAGACCGGCATTCGCTACGACCTCTGGTCGGCCCCGCTGACGGGCAAGCAGGCAGAACCTACCCGCCTGACCAAGGACGGAGGCATTATGCCCAGCTTTGACCGTGCGGGGCGCCGAATGGTCTACCGGGGCCCCCGCCGCAACTCGGGCATCTTCCTGCTGGACCTACGCTCCCGGGAGAGCACCAGGCTGCTGGCCGATGAGCCCCGGGCGATGTACTTTCACCCGGCTATTTCGCCGGACGGGAGCCAGCTGCTGCTCTCGCGCCTGATGTTGGACAGCGGCCCAGCCACGGAGCGGGGCGGGGGCCGGTTCACGTCGCACCTCTATCTGCACGCCCTCGAGGGTGACTGACGCGGATCGCCGAAGGATTTTCGCACACAAGAGAGAAGAATAAGCACCTGGAGGTGCGATGTTGCATGGTAAACGTGTATGACTACGCACACAGCCTGGCCAGGGCGCTGAAGGATTCCAACGAGTATCAGGGGTTCAAGGTGGCGCGCACGAAGCTGAAGACCAAGCCCACAGCCGAGAAGATGGTGGCCGACTTCCACAAGAAGCAGTTGGAACTCCAGACCCAGGCCTTGCAGGGCAAGGAGCCGACTGATGAGCAGAAAGAGGCTCTGCAGCGGCTGTATGGCATCATTCAGGGCGACCCGGACGTACGGGAGTTCCTGGCTGTCGAACAGCGCCTGACGGTGATGGTCCAGGACATCAACAAGATCATCTCGGATGCGCTGGAGATGGAGTGACGATCGCGTGGCGGTGCATGCTTGTGCACCGCCACGTATCGCATTGGGGCAGTACCGCTGGAGGAGAGAACCCTCGTGAAAAATGAGCCAGCCATCGATCACGGCCAACTTGTGCAGGCCGTGCGGGATGACTACGGGATCAAGACCCACGGAGCTGACCTTCATTCCGAAAGGGTTCGCGGTGGTGTGCTACAGACTTCAGGCAGGTTGCGGACACCTATTTCCTGAAACTGTGTCCAAGCCCGACCCACGACCCCCATGATGCGGGTCGCCTGCAGTCGCTGCGGTTGGCCGTCTTCCGTCCAGGATGCATGGGTTCGAGTGCTTGTACGTCTGGATCGCGCTACCCAGGAGCTGGCGGATGTCTTGCCGGCACGCGAGAAGCTTGACATTCCCTTTGCGGCGGACTTGGACCGCAGTTCGGAAATGCTCGCCAGCCTCGGGTCGGAGGCTCGGCCCGGGGTCCGTGCCGCGCGAGATCGGGTGCTGTCAGGACGGCGTGATATCATGACTCAGCTTGCCCGGCTTCGATCAGGGCGAGCTTTTCGTCCTGGATTGGGACGAGGCAACGGTTGCGCCTCCCGAGCATGACCTCCACGAAGCCCGGTGGGTTGGGCTCGACCGCATCATCCGTGGCTATCGCGCGGCTGGGGGGCCTCACCGCTGTATATTGATCAGTTTGCGTTTTACATACTGCGTTGCGCGTTGGGCGACATGACTGTCCGACTTGTGCGGACGCTAACGACCAATATGACAGACGAAGAGGAGGAGGTTATTCCATGCATACGGATGTATCGGTGCCAGCCGACCTTAGCCCATTTGTCGCCGGGGTGGCTGCCAGCCTCGACTTCGGGTCTCGTTGGTTGAAGTCGCTGGTGGGTGAACTGACGCCCGAGCAGCTAGCCAAGGAGCCAGCCGGCTTCCGTAACTCGATTGCCACGTTGATCGTTCACATTGGTGCAGCCGAGATCTACTACGCGCAGCGGCTCACTGGTACCGACGTGCCCGATGACCTGAAGCGCGATTACCTGCTGGGCAGGCCCCTGAGCCCCTTGCCGGCTCCCGCCGCTGAGACCGCCGAGAGCCTCACGGCCAAGATGGTGAAGGCCAGAGAGGTGCTGCTAAAGGCTATGGCCCAGGTGACCGAGGCCGATCTGGCCCGGGAGGCAGACTTTGGACCGGATCAGCAGGGCGTGCGCTGGGTGCTCTCGCTCCTGCCCAACCATCAGGCCATGCACCTGGGCCAGATCTTGCTGCTCAGGCAGCACGTATAGAGAAAGAGCAGGAGGCATTTTTCCTAAAATTCGTGCCATTTGAGAACGCCTTTCTACGAACAGATTACGCTCGCCACGGTGAGAGTGGTCCGGCAGGAGGTGGACACCATGCTCCGCCTCGTTCAGGCGGCACTCAAGGAAATCGTTCCACTGATCATGGGCCTCATGCCAGAGGCTCATGCTGCCCGCCGGGTTCATGATCCCTTCGCATCCTGCCCCCTGCCCCACAGGCCCTTCGGTGCCCGTTCCCCCAGCTGAGCAGCAGAAGGCGGTGGCTGGCCGATTTTGGCCGCACCGGGCGGTTGGTTCGCCTGGGTACGGGGGGACCACCTACTCAGCATTGAGGGTGTGACACACTCGGCCCGAGGCCGCCGGGCAGCCGGCCGCACTCGGCTGCTGGCTGCCCGGGTGCACTCGCGCCAGGAGGGGCATCCATGGTGAGCATCCCCTGAGCAAGGGTGTTCAGGACTCTTCTGTACATCCGGGGCGGCAGTGGTGTACAGAAAAGTAACGAAGGGTTCTCCCGTCGCAATGATTCCCACCGAACGGGGGCGAATCTGCCCGACATCCGGGCAGGCTGCCCCCAAGACTGTCCCCGCCCCATGGTACTCAGCCCCTTAGACGGGGGTTTTGGACTTTTCTGGACACTCGGGACGACGGTGACGCAAAGAAAATGCCCAACACGTAGTGGCGCGAGTCGTAGGCAGGAAGTCCGGACCGCCAGTCGGCGCACACCCTCGGTGGGCGGGCAGCCGATGCGCCACCTTGCATTCGGCAAGTTGACCCGGCGCCGCCCTCCATACACAGACAGCATGAGGCCGCCCCGTAACCAGTCCGTCCACAGAGCCCTGGGCCGGTTTACGTGCTCAAGGCTGGCGAAGTATAGGAACAGGCGCCCGGGTGACCGAGCGCCTTGGCGCCTACACCACCGTCCCATTTCTGAGGTCAGCGGTCGCTGAGCACGTATGGTTGTTGAGCCACCGCTATTCGACAAGCACCCCTTCGGGGATACTGGCCTTCGCCTGAATGCGAGCTCGCCGAAATCGGGACTCTGAACTCGATGCATGCCGCCATGTGGTGCAGAAATGGTTCAGATTGGTGTCCAGCAGCAGCAGAATGCGGTGCCCTGCCGGGCCAGCGCCTGCCAGGCGTGGGGTAGCCGGCTGTCCGACTTGTTCTGTAGCGGCATTGGGTACAGGCTCCACAGGAGGTAGTTCCACCCGAACTGGAAGAGGTGTCTCCGTTCTGCTGAGCCAAGAGGAAACAGAGGCCCAACCCGGCCCGGCTCGCCTGCCAGGTCCAGGAGGATGATCGAGCCGGCCGGACCGTTCCGCTTGCTGACCACCCGGTCTCTTCCCTCGGCGGCAATTCTCCCTACGCGCCACTTACGTCTCCCTACGCGCCACTTATGTCTCCCTACGCGCCACTTACGTCTCCCTACGCGCCACTTATGTCTCCCTACGCGCCACTTACGTCTCCCTACCGGCCACTCCGGCACCGCTGCCAAGGCTCGCAAATGCCCGTGCGACGCCCCTTTCAGCCGTCGGTGCGGGCGACTGTCCACCCGTGCGAGGCCCATCTGCTCAGACTACGGGCAGCCGCTGATTCGCCTACCCCCCAGGGGTTCCCTCGCCCGACCCGCCTGGGACAAGCTATCTGCGGCACCGGCAAACGTGTGTGACTCCCGTTTCTTCTCCCTACACGCCACTCACATTTTCCTACACGCCACTACCATATCTCTACGCCGTCACCTGACCGTCATGGAACTTGGGCACCAGCGTGGTGGTGCCAAGCTGGGCGCAGAAGATCAGATCCTCGTGCAGGCCCAGCTTCACCAGATTCTGCCCGTGCTCGGAGAGGTGGAGCAGGTCGGCCAGCCGTCCATCGTACTGGCGGAACAGATCCCGGCAGACGAAGGCCATGTCGCCCATCTCCAGGTGGCTGTCCGGCCCGCTCATGAACTCCAGAATGGCCCCAGCGCAGACGGCATCCTCCAGGGAGAACTGGTCGTGAGTGCCCGCACAGCAGATGGCCACATCCCTGCCCTGGGCCCGGAGCGCTTCTGCGACAGCCGGCGCGTTCAGAAGGCCGGCTATGTACACGTCCCTGGCCCCCGCCGCCCGGCGGATGGCCCTGGTGCCGTTGGTGGTGGTGAACAAAACGGGTAGACCACCAACGCGCACCCTGGTATACTCCAACGGGGAGTTGCCCAGATGAAATCCGGGAATCAGCACGGATTTCCGTTCCCCACCCAGCATGAACTCGCGGTCCGGGTTGTCGCGTACGACCTGAAAGGCCTCCTCCGGCGAAAGCACGGGCACCACGGTGTCGGCGCCGTTGACCAGGGCGGTAATAATGGTGCTGGTAGCCCGCAATACGTCGATGGCCACGGCGGCCTTCCCATCCATCTCTTCCGCCGGTGGAATGTTGACTACGGTGGGGAATACGTCAATCCGCATGATCGAAGGGGCCCCTTTCTGCTGCATCCAAATGTGAAGATGGCCTTGCCAATAGCGGGGGACGACCTGGCAGGTGCCGAACTGGGCGCAGGCCTCCAGGTCCTCGGGCACGCCCATCAGGGTGATATGGCCGGCATGTTCGGCGTCCCGCACGAGGTCATAGACCCGCCCTTCATATAGCTGATAGATGCGACTGGCGGCCCTGGCCAGGTCATCCATCTCCAGGTCGGGCACGGCCCGGGCCAGCAGGGTGGCGATGGCCCCGGCGCAGCCCACATCCTCCAGGGCGAAGTTGTCGTCGCGGCCGCCGCAGCAGAGGGCCACATCGCACCCCAGCTCGGCCAGCCAGTCGGCCACCGCCGGAGCGTTCAGAAACCCGGCCGCTGTTATGTAGGAGGCTCCTGCCGCGGCCCGCCGAATGGCACGGGTGCCGTTGGTGGTGGTGAAGAGGAGATCACGGCCCTCCACGACCTGACGGCTGTACTCCCGGGGAGAGTTGCACAGGTGGAAGCCCGGAATGAGACGCCCGTGCCGCTCACCGCCCAGCAGGTAGCGGTGTTCCGGGTGCGCTTCGGCCAGGGCGGTGGCCTCCTGGGGCGTCTCCACGGGAATGACCCGGGCGGCGCCGTTGGCCAGCGCCATGACAATGGTGCTGGTGGCCCGCAGCACGTCGATGGCCACCGCGGCCTTTCCCGCCAGTCGGTATGGCGCAGGGATATTGACCACGGCAGGGTACACGTCAACTCGCACGAGCAGGCCCCCCGTCTGCCACTTTACCGCATCATTATACGCGACAGCGGAGGACGGCGCCAATGACTATTCTCTACGTCATACGACACGGCGAAACGGACTGGAACCGGGACGGACGCTATCAGGGCCAGGCGGATATTCCCCTCAACGACGACGGCCGCCGTCAGAGCCAGGCCATCGGCGCGCGTATGGCCCGAGTGCCTCTGGATGCCATCTACGCCAGCGACCTGTGCCGGGCATTCGCCACGGCTGAGGCGGTGGCCGCTGGCCGGCCCATTATGACAGACGTGCGGTTGCGCGAGGTGAACGTGGGCCAGGTCTACGGCATGACCAACCCGGAGATCGCCGCAGCCTTCCCCGACTTCTGGGCCGCCTATCAGGCAAAGCCGGAGACGGTGGCCTTCCCGGGCGGCGAGAACGCGCTGGAGGTGCATCAGCGGGCGATGGCCGCCGTGGCCGATATCTGTGCCCGCCATCCGGGCGGCAAGGTGGCCCTGGTCAGCCATGGGGGCATCGTCAAGGTGATTGTCACCGAAGTGCTGGGGATGCCCCTTCACGCCCGCGGGCGCATCGTTCTGGAGAACTGCTCGCTCTCGGTGGTGGAGTGGACGCCCGAGCGGCGCCGACTCCGCAGTCTCAACGACACAGGGCACCTGGAACAGGCGCCCCGTGACGTAGCTGCCGATTTTTGACGAGCTTAGGCCGGTCCGGGCCCCGTCTGCGGTACAGCGGCGGTGCCTTCCGATCCACTTTGGCCGGGCACGATATCAAGCCCTTCGATGCCCTCGACCCTTGGGACCATGAGCCCCTCTTCAAGCGGGCCTCGCACGTCCTCGAGGCCCGGGACGTCCATGCCGGTCTGCATGCCAATCGCCGTCGGGCTTTCCGGCGGCGTTTGCCTACGCTCCTCCATATGTGACGCACCTCCCGGTAGTAGTCTTTGCCACCCGCCTGTCCGCATACACTCAGGCGGGAGGTCATGCCTGATGCCGCGCTGGGCCCGCTTTGTCTCTTGCAGTTTCACCGGACTTCTGTTCTCGCTGGCCGCGTTCATGCTGACCGCCTTCTGGCGGGAGGGCCGGCCGGGCTTCTGGCTCTCCGTGCTCGACTTCCTCGCTACGCCATCCTTCTGGTCCCTGATGCTGCTATTTGCTATCATGACGGGAGCGGCCCTGCTGACGGCCCGGGCCCTGGTCAAGCTGTGCGGGCTCCCCGCGGGCGTGGCCGGCGGGGTGGCAGGCTGTGTGGTGGCGGGCGCCTACGTGCTCTTTCTCATGGCCTCCCACGCACCCGACTGGGGTGGACTGGCTGCCGCGGCCCGCCGTTCCTGGATTGACAGCGCCCTGTTCCTGCTGCCCTTTACCCTGGGAGGCAGCCTGACCGCCTGGCTCTGGGAGCGGCTGGACTGAGGCTGTTGTGCCCCGGTCGCAGGAGTCACGGTCACCGATCCCGAACTCTACCCGAACACGATTTCCGGCGGGAGGTAGCCTTCTTGCCGCTGCCCTCGTTTGTCGCCCTCGACCTCGAAACCACCGGCGTCGACCCGTCCACCGACGGCATCATTGAGATTGCGGCCATTCGGTACGAAGATGGACGAGAAGTCGACTGCATTTCGCAACTGATCGACCCACAGCAGCTGATCCCCCTGCGGATTCAGAACCTGACCGGCATTTTGCCGGGCATGGTAGCAGGCAAGCCCACCATCAGCCAGATGGTGCCACGCCTCCGGGAGTTGCTGGGCGATCTGCCCGTGGTGGCCCATAGTGCATCCTTCGATACGAGCTTTCTGCGCCACGTCTTCGCCGGTCACGGCGTCTTCTTCAACAACCCAATCTTTGACACGGTGGAGTTCTCCCGTGTCTCGTTGCCGCGAGCGAAAAACCACCGGCTGGCCACGCTGGTGCAGGCATTGCAGATTCACCTGGAGCGCCACCACCGGGCGGAGGACGACGCCCGCGCCTGCGGGCAGGTCTTCCTCGCCCTGCTGAACGAAGTCACCCGCATGGATGTGGGCCTGCTCCGCTTCATCTGCAACCTCGGGGAGCCCGTGGGCTGGGCGCTGGCCTCCATCTTCCGGGCAGAGCTGGACAAGCGCGAGGCTGCGGGAGCGAAGCCTGCCCCCCTTTCCCAATGGATCAAGCCCTTCGTGGGCCAGCTGCATCCCGTCGACGACGGGGGAGCGCCCGCCGACCCCGGTCTGATTCCCGCCGATCTGGCTCTGCAGATTCTCGGCCCCGGCGGTGTAGTGGCCGATGCCTTCCCCAGCTACGAGCACCGGCCCCAGCAGCTGGAGATGGCCGAGGCCGTGGCCACGGCCTTCAACAAGGGCAGCCATCTGCTTGTGGAAGCGGGAACGGGCACGGGCAAGTCGCTGGCCTACCTGGTGCCCGGCATCGCCTGGGCGAAGGGGAATCGGGAGAAGGTGGCCATCGCCACCCACACCATCAACCTGCAGGAGCAATTGTGGGAGAAGGATATTCCCTTCCTGCACGACGCCCTGGAAGGCACGCCGCTGGATGGCTTCAAGGCGGCCCTGGTGAAGGGCCGGCCCAACTACATCTGCCTGCGCAAGTGGGAAGAGGAGGCCACGGGGGCCGACTTCGTCACATCGATGGAGGAGCGGTCCTTCCACATTCGCCTGGCTTCCTGGCTCGCCCAGACCGAGACAGGCGACAAGTCGGAGCTGAGTCTGAATAACGACGACGAGCGGGTCTGGCTGAACGTCATGAGCGAGGCAGAGACCTGTCTCGGCCCCCGGTGCCACTGGTACCGCAACCACTGTTTCGCCTATCGGGCCCGGGCCAAGGCGCGGGAAGCCGATCTGCTCGTCCTCAACCACGCCATGCTCTTTGCCGACATCAACACCGGCAATGAACTGCTGCCGCCTTTCCGGCACCTGATCCTCGACGAGGCCCACCACCTGGAGAGTGTGGCCACCCAGAGCCTGGGCATCCGCCTGGAGAACTGGGAAGTCTTCGCGGCGCTGCTGCATCTGGTGCGGACGGCTGGCCAGGGCTTCCTGCCACAGCTGCGCCGGCGCATTCCCAACGAGCAGCGAATTGCGGCCCGTCCCCCGGTGGGGCTGCCATCGGAAGATCATATGGAGCGTCTCATTGACCTGACCATCGCTTCCCGCACGGCGGCGGACGAGCTCTTCCGCCTGTGCGCCCAGCTGGTGGAGTCCCGGGGCGGCGGCGAGGAGGAGGCGGGGCGGGCCCTGCGCCTCACCCCTTCGGTGCGCTGCGGCGTGTACTGGGAGGCTGCGGAGAGTGCCCGCGGCAACGCTGTCCACCGGCTGAAGCAGTTGGGACAGGGGCTGGCGGCCCTCGCCGAGGCCATTGAAGAGATGGAGCCACCAATGAAAGAGGCTGAAAGTCTACTGGTTGACATTCGGAAACAATCTGGTATCCTGAACCAAAGCGCCAAGGCCATCGACGGCGTGCTGCTGGAGCCGGGTCCCGACGATGTCACCTGGATAGAGGTGGGCATGCGGCGGGAGAACCAGCGGGTGGCCCTGCGCTCGGCGCCCATCAACGTGGGCGAGCAGCTGAAGACCAAGCTCTTCGAGCGGCTCCGTTCGGTGGTGATGACGTCGGCCACGCTCTCCGTGAACGGGGGCTTTGACCACCTGAAACTGCGGCTGGGGCTGGCCGAACTGACCTCAAGCCGACTGATGACGGGTCTGGTCTCCTCACCCTTCGCTTACCGGCGGCAGGCATTGCTCTGCATTCCCGAAGACCTGCCCAACCCGCGGGTGGTGGGGGACCGGGAGTTCACGCTGGCCGTGGAGAGCTTCCTGCGGGAGTATCTCATACGGGCCGGCGGGCGCACCCTGGTGCTCTTCACCAGCCACCGGCAGCTGCGGCAGGTCTATGCCGACCTCAAGGACGACCTGGAGTCGGAGGGGCTCTTCCTGCTGGGACAGGGGCTTGACGGCTCCCGCGGGCGCCTGGTGGACGAATTCAAGACCGCAGAGAAAGCCGTGCTTTTCGGGTCGGCCTCCTTCTGGGAAGGGGTCGACATTCCCGGCGACGGGCTTACCACGGTGGTTCTGGTGAAGCTGCCCTTCATGCCGCCGGACGAGCCTGTGACGGAAGCGCGCATTGAAGACCTGGAACGGCGGGGGCTCTCCAGCTTTGTGCACATGAGCCTGCCTCACGCCGTCATCAAGTTCAAGCAAGGCTTCGGCCGGCTGGTGCGTACGCGCACAGACCGGGGCGTGGTGATTGTGCTGGACAGCCGCATCAGCCCGCGGCAGACCCGCTACGGCAGCCAATTCCTCCGGTCGCTGCCCGGTCCTGCTACCTTTGCCGGTTCCGCATCTAACGTGATCGAACGTGCGCTCCAGTGGCTTAAGATGGAAGACGACGTCTGAGCCAACCCGGAGAGACTACACCCATACATCTAGGGCGTGGAAGGGGCATGAATAGAGAGATGGCACTGATTCTCCTGACCAACGACGACGGCATTTTCGCCCCCGGCATCAACGCGATCCGGGCGGAGCTGGAGCGCATCGGCGGCCACGAGATCTGGGCCGTGGCGCCCGATCGCGAGCGGAGCGCCAGTGGTCACGCCATCACCATGTACCGGCCCCTCTTCCCCCTGAAGGCGGAGATCCCCGGCGCCACGAGCCCCTGCTACTCGGTGACGGGCACCCCTGCCGACTCGGCCAAGCTGGCCATTGAGGCGCTCCTGCCCCGCCGGCCTGACCTGGTCATCTCTGGCATCAACAAGGGGGCCAACCTGGGCACCGACCTCTTCTATTCAGGGACGGTGGCGGCTGCCCTTGAAGGCCCAATTCTGCACATTCCCGCCATCGCCGCCAGCCTGGACTCGTGGACCAGCACCGACTACTCGGCGGCCGCCGCCTTTGTGGCGCAGCTTGCCCTGCGGGTTCTGGCCGAAGGGCTGCCGGAAGGCACACTGCTGAACGTCAATGTTCCGGCCGTGGCGAAGGAAGAGATCCGCGGCGTCCGGATCACCAAGATGGGCCGTCGCCTGTACAAGGACCAGTGGGACCAGCGGACCGACCCCCGGGGCCGGACCTACTTCTGGCTGGCGGGCGAACTGATGGAACTCGACAACGAAGAGGGGACCGATGTCAAGGCGGTAGAGGCCGGCTACATCTCCATTACGCCCATTCAGCTGGACCTGACCCGGTATGATCAAATGGAACGATTGCACAGTTGGAAGCTGTCCTACTAACGAACCATAAACGCATGGAGGAAACCAGCGGGGGGATTGTCGAATCCACATGTCTGGACGCACGCTCGTTCCTCCCATAAACTCGGAAAGGGTGCCTGCATGAGACGACCGATCATCGCCCGGGAAGGTTGGGGCTTCATCGCCTTCCTCGCCCTTGTCACGGCTGTAGCAGGCGTCGTACACTGGGCTCTGGCCATTTTGCCGGGGCTGCTGCTGGCCTTGTCTCTCTGGTTTTTCCGCGACCCCGAGCGGGTCGCTCCGGGTGAGAACCGCGATGTGGTCTCGCCAGCCGACGGGCGGGTCATGTTCGTCCGGGAAGTGGAGGAGCCCAGATTCCTGAAGGGGAAGGCTCTTCAGGTCAGCATCTTCCTCTCGGTTTTCGACGTACACATCAACCGACTGCCCGTAGGCGGTACGGTTGCATATAAGGATTATGTCAAAGGCCAGTTCCTCGCTGCGTGGGATGAGACCGTGGGCGAAGTGAACGAGCGCTCCTACCTCGGCATCGATACAGGCCGCGCCCGGGTGCTGGTGAGCCAGGTCGCTGGCCTGCTGGCCCGGCGGATTCTCCTCTGGCCCGGCGTTGGCGACAAGCTTGCACGGGGTGACCGGTTCGGCCTGATCCGGTTCGGCTCGTGCACGCAGATTTGGCTGCCGGAAGGCAGCACCGTGTTGGTTAAGCCGGGCGACCGCGTCAAGGGTGCGCGTACACTAATAGGGAGGTTGCCTGAGTGAGCAGTGGTGTAAAGAATCGGTGGGTGACCGCAACGAAAAAGTGGCGGATTCGGGCTATCCACAGCGGCAAGTGGTGGCGGGAGCGGGGCGTGAAGGGCCTGTCGGCCATTCCGCACCTCTTCACCCTGCTGAACCTGGCCTTCGGCGTCTTCTCCATCATGCTGACCATGCAGGGGAAGTTCGAGGCGGCTTCGCTCATGGTGATTGGCTCGCTGGTGGCCGACGGGCTTGACGGCCGTCTGGCCCGCATGCTGAAGGCCGACGGTGAGTTCGGCAAGGAGCTGGACTCTCTGGCCGACGTAGTGGCCTTTGGCACGGCGCCCGCGATCCTGCTCTATCAGATGGTGCTGCATCAGCTGGGCTACTACGGCATGGCCATCGCCATCGTCTTCCCCATGTGCGGGGCGCTGCGTCTCGCTCGGTTCAACATCATCAAGACGAGCGGCTTCTTCCAGGGCGTGCCTATTACGGCGGCCGGCACCTTCCTGTCCTGCCTGGCCTTCTACACGCAGCAGGAGCTGACCCGTGAGCCGGTGCTGTTCCTCTTCCCGGCCGTTGTGCTGAGCCTCTCCTATCTCATGATCTCTACGATTCCCTACCCGGACTTCAAGAAGCGGCCCAAGAGCGTCAGCTTCAACATCTGGCCCATACTGGGGCCCATGATTGTGATTCTCGCCGTCATGGCGACGTCGGGGTGGAACCCCTGGGCGCTGGTACTGATTCCATTGACCGTGTACGTAACGGTGGGACCGTGGCTCTACCTGCTCAAGAAGTGGGTGGAGAAGGTCCAGCCCCGCCTGGCGGGCGCTGGGCGGCGATAGGCGCTGTTGACTGTGCATCTGGGAGGCCTGGCGCATGCCGGCCTCCCTTGTTCTATTTAGGCCTGGCCCCCGTAGACATGGTGCCAAGACAAGACCCTGAGGGAGGCCGGCAGATGAACAGCCAGAGTGTTGGGCCGTCGGTGGACTTGCGAGCGATTGGTGTGGGCATGTTGTGGGGGCTGGGGCTGCTGCTCATGGCGGCTCTGGGCCAGGGGGTGGTCACCTTCCGCTCGCCTGTGGCCGTGGGGACCGAACTGATTCTCTCCATAATCTGGCAGCTGGCGGCAGCGCTGCTGAGCGGGTACTTCGCCGCACGGCGGGCCTCGGGGGCCGGGTGGCTGCACGGGGCGCTCTCCGGCGTGGCCCTGATTCTGGCCATCGCCGCCGTCATGGGCGTTCACACGGCTCTGCCGACCCTGGCCGCCGCCCTGAAGATGGCGGGCATCGGCACGGGGGCCGGGGCGCTGGGGGGCGTTGTGGGGATCAACCGGGGCTGAATGCGTGAAGCCACAGGCCGGAAGGCCTGTGGCTCGCCTATTTCTGGAGGTGGAGGATGGAGCGGATCAGGTGCCGAATCAGGGGAGAGTAGGGAGGGGGTATCCTTATCGATCACACGATCATGCAGGTGCTTCTCATCGCCGGCGGGCTGCTGCTGACCGGTGTAGTCACCACCAAGCTGGCCTCTCGCATGGGTGTGCCGGCCCTGGTGCTCTTCTTGCTGGTGGGCATGCTCCTGGGCAGCGACATCTCCGGGCTGATTTACTACGACGATGCATGGACGGCTCAGCTGGTCGGCACCGTGGCCCTGGTCATCATTCTGTTCGAAGGCGGTCTGCACACGGACTGGAGCCGGCTCCGTCGGGTGGCCATGCCTGCCGCCTCCCTGGCCACTGTAGGTGTGGCCGTGACTGTACTTATTACGGGGCTTCTGGCCCGGTTTGCCCTTGGGGTGGACTGGCCCCTGGCCCTGCTGGTGGGTGCCATTGTGGGTTCGACCGACGCTGCGGCCGTCTTTGCCGTCATTGGGAACCAGAACATCCCCGGGCGGCTCAAGGCCACCCTGGAAGCCGAGTCAGGCCTGAACGACCCCATGGCTGTTGTGCTTACCATTCTGACCATGGAATGGGTCTCGCACGGTCCCCCCAGCGGGTGGGCCACCGTGGGACTGCTGCTCTGGCAGATCGTGCTGGGAGGCGTTCTGGGCCTGCTTGCCGGGCGGTTGGCGGCGTGGGGGCTGTCGCGGCTCCGTCTGGAATCCAGCGGCCTCTATCCGATTCTGCTGTTCGCCGCAGCGATCTTCACCTTTGCGCTGACCTCCTGGCTCGAGGGCAGTGGGTTTATCGCGGTCTACGCGCTGGCCGTCATGCTGGGGGGCACGGAGATGCCCTACAGGCAAAGCGTTCTCCGCTTCCACGAAGGTCTGGCCTGGCTTGCTCAGATGGTGATGTTCATCTTGCTGGGTCTGCTGGTCTTTCCCCGGCAGTTGCCGCCCGTGATTCTCCCCGGCTTGCTGCTGGCCGGCGGACTTATGCTGGTGGCACGGCCGGCAGCGGTTTGGCTCTCAACCCTGGGCATGGGCTTTAGCCTCCGGGAGCGGGCGTTGCTGGCCTGGGCGGGCTTGCGCGGCGCGGTCCCCATCATTCTTGCGACTTACCCGCTGCTGGCCGGCGTGCCGGGCAGCGATACCATCTTCAACGTGGTCTTCTTTGTGGTGCTAACCTCGGCAGTGGTCCAAGGGGCCTCGATTTCAAGGGTGGCTGGTGCGCTGGGCCTGGTGCGTGGAAAAGCACCCCCGAAGGCCGTCACCCTGGAACTGATCGCCATGGAGAGGCTGGACACGGTGCTGTTGGAGATCATTTTGCCGGCGGGCTCAGAGGCCGTGGGCCGGGAGCTGGCCGCCCTGAATCTGCCGGACCAGGCCACGGTGAGCGCCCTGCTTCGGTCCGGCCGCGTGATCACGCCCAGGGGCGCTACCCGCCTGCAGGCGGGTGACACGCTCTTCGTGCTGGTTGGGAAGGATCAGTCGGCCGGCATACGCAAGCTGCTTGAGGGGGATGGATAGGGCCGTTTACGCCGCGGAGAAAGTGGACAAAATGCTGGGTAGATGAACCCAGGAGAGGAGTGAACGCCCATGAGGCGTTGGATTCCCCACATTCTGACCGCCGTCGCGCTTTCCGTAATGCCGCTGCCGGTCTCAGCCCTGCCGGACAGCAGCGGGGTGCCGGCAGCGGCTTTGTCTGCCGCGGGCTGGCAAGGCACCCTGAGGCCAGGCGACCGCGGCGAGCAGGTGGCGGTGCTTCAGACCATGTTGGCGGACGCCGGCTTCGACCCCGGTCCGGTGGATGGCATCTACGGACCCCTGACACAGGGGGCGGTGCGCCGGGCACAAGGGACCCTGGCCCTGAAGGTTGACGGCCTTGCGGGGCGGTCCACGCAGGAGGCACTTCGGATGGCGGCGCCTGGGCCTTTGGGCGGGGCGGCTGAGGCCTCACCGGTCTCGAAGCTGGTGCTCCACGGGGCCGCCACCGACGCTTCGACAGAAAGCGACCCTGAGGCCGCGTTTGCGGTCACCTTCAACGGCGAGCCCGACTCGACTCTGCTGCCGCGGGTGCTGGATGCCCTCAAGCGGCACGGCATGGTGGCGACGTTCTTCCTCCACGGCGAGACCGCCCTGATTCAGCCGGAGCTTGTGGCCCGCATCGCCGCTGCGGGCCATGAAGTGGGTAACAGCGGTATGTCCGGGGCTGACCTGACGCGCCTTCCGGCCCTGGTCGCACGGAGCGGCATCCGCCAGGCTCAGAACGCGCTGACCCGGGCCGCAGGCCGGGCTCCGGCGTACTTCCGCCCCCCGGCAGGTCGCTTCAACCGGACTTTGGTGCAGACAGCCGAGTCTGCGGGTCTAGTCACTGTGCTCTGGAACAACGCCGCCCTGCTGGAAGAGGCCGGGTTTACCGCTGAGGTCCTGGGCGCAAGGCTCGCGGACTATGTGGCTCCGGGGGCCGTCATCATGCTCCACCAGGACCGGCCCGACTCGGTAGATGCGCTCGACACGCTTCTCCAGAGTGCGCGGTCCCGCGGCTACACAAGCGTGGGCCTGTCGAACCTTGGTACCTCGCAGCCTTAGAGCCGTGCGGAATCTGTCGATGAGTCCTTCCAGCTTTGGGCAGGAGTGGGGGCTTACGGAGTCAAAACCGTAGTAACGCGACTCCTTAGGCAAACCGAGCATGGAGGGATTCGGTCATGTCCCAACAAGCGATCAAACCCAGCGGCCTGCCCTGGCCGGCGCGTGCGCTCCGGAGGGCCTTCGGCGCCCTGCCGTGGCTCCAGCGGGTCCCCTCGGGGTGGGCCGTCGTCATGCTCCGCCTGTGGGCCGGTCAGTTGGCTGCTGCCACGGCTGCCTGCAGGGACCTGGCCGACAGATTCCCCGACCGCCCGGATCTGGCGGCCCGACTGGGGGCCCTGCTGCTGGCAGGCGGTGCGCCGCCCGCCCACGCCCTCCAGCTGCTCAACCTGGCTCTTCAGGCCATGCCCGGCGATGCCTATGTGCGCTGCTGGCTGGCGGAAGCCCTCTCGCAGACGGGCGATACGGCAGGGGGCCTGCGCCATTTGGAGACCGGGCTGATGCTCCGCCCCGACCTGCCGGAACTCTGGCAAGTGAAGGGCGGTCTGCTCCTGGCCCAGGGGCGCCCTGCTGAAGCACTTCTGTACATAGACGGCGCCCTCGCCGCCGACCCTGCCAGCGGGGCTCTCTGGAACAAGCGCGGGCTCTGCCTGGATGAATCAGGCCAGTGGGGCGCGGCCGCTGCTGCGTACCGACGGGCATGCCGCCTCATGCCGCGCGACGGCGCCGTGTGGGCGAACCTCGGGCTGGTGCTGCAGAAGCTCGGCGACTCCGAAGAGGCGCTCCGCTGCTTGCGGAGGGCCGTCACATTGCGTACGCCGGACCCCGTTTTGCTCAACAATGTGGGCTTCAGCCTCATGGCCGCCGGACGGGCGGAGGAAGCCATCGAATCGTACCGCCAGGCCACCGGGCTCGATCCGGACTCTGTGGTCACCCTGGGCAATCTTGCGGGGGCATTGGGGGCTCTCGGCAGGCGCACAGAGGCTATCGGCGTGCTGGACGCTGCGCTGGAGAAGGCTCCGGGCGACCCGACGCTGCTGAACAACAAGGGCCACCTGCTCCGGGAACAGCACCAGTTCCGCGATGCGCTGGCCTGCTTTGAGGCCGCCCTCGAACGAAAACCCGACGACGACCTCCTGTTGGCCAACAAGGCGGCCTGTCACTTCGCCATGGGCTCCTACGAACAGGCGCTCACAGTCTACCGGCTGGCCTCGCTCTGCCAGCCGGCGAACCGTGAGCACCTTTGGAGTCTCGGCGCCTGTTTTGAACGGCTGGGACGGGCCGACGAAGCGCTTGACTGTTACAACCAGGCTCTTGGGGCGGAGCGGGCGTCCTGACGCCCGCCCCTCGGTAAGGAGCTTCTAGTGGTGCCAGGCATCCTCCGGCCCCGGCGCGCCCGTTGGCGGGTGCCCGGGGTCCTTTGGCGCGCGGGGGAGGGGGGCATCAAAGCGTGCGGCCGCCCTTCCCGCCTCATAGGCGGCCCGAAGAGCGAGGCGCACAGGGTAGGGGCGGGTCGCATCCGGGGCCGAACGACGGGTTTCCACCGAACTCCCCCTTTCAGCCGCGCCACTGGGCCGGCCAAGGAACGGCCGGCCCAGTGGTATCAAACGGCGGAGTGCATGCCCCTCCGCCGGGTGTGGAGCAGCACGCTACTTCAGCGTGTGCCCGTCAGCCAGGGCCTGCTCGGCGTGCCGAATCATTACCCTGACGATCCGGCCGCCAATCCGGCCGCCGATTCGGCCGCAGTCATGGGAGGTCATGGTTGGCCAGCCGAGCTGAACAATGCGTTCCGTAAGGCCTTCCTGGGCGGCTACCTCCCACTTGAACCGATCCAGGTATTCGTGGGGTAAAACTCGCTGTCCGGTGGGCGTGAACTGAGCCACGGGACGCCACCTCCTTGAAGTTTTACACGAGTAGTTTGGATGAGTGGTGGCCGCTTTATGTCTAGCAAACGCAGGGAAGCTTGAACCATGAACCATGGAGGAACCGTGGCGTACTGTGTCGAAAGGCTGGTGAACTTACGTAGTCGATCCGGCATGAGCGGATGGGCCGATATTGAGGTGAAATGGCATGACGACACACTTTCTCGAAGTCGGCTCCTTGCGTGACGAGCTTCAGGAGATTCGCGCCAATGCTGATTATCTGTGGCAGCTGCTGTCCATGACCCACGAGCAGCGGACCGCCATGGACAAGGAACGCATGCAGCAGGGCGAACTGCGCACCCACGGCGACGATGTGCGCCAGACGCTGCAGTCGCTGGTGCAGCAGGCGCAGTCACTGGTCGACTTCCTCGATCAATTCGAGTCCGCCCCGGTGATCTACACCGGCAGCGGCTCCACAGCCGAAGTGCTGGCAAAGCTGGACCGTCTGGTGGCCATGGCGGAGCGCGAAGAGCGGTAGACTCCCGTAGCAGATCCGCCCGGTAAGGAGGAGCATACCCATTGTCTGACCGTCTTGCGCTCGCACTGGACATTGGCACCCGCAAGGTCGTCGGCCTGCTGACTACCTCCGGGCCAACGGGGCTCAAGATCGTGGCGGCCGAAAAGCTGGAGCACTCGACCCGCGCCATGTACGACGGCCAGATCCACGACGTGATCGAGGTAGCCCATCTGGTCAGCCAGATTGTCGGGAAGCTCTCGGCGAAGGCCGGGCACCCCCTGACGGAAGCGGCGGTGGCCGCTGCCGGGCGGGCCCTGAGGACGTTCAAAGGAACGTCCCAGCGGGAACTTACCGGCCTTACGGAGCTGACCCACGACGAGGTCTTCGCTCTGGAATTGGAGGCTGTGCAGGCAGCCCAGGGGGCCATGGCATCGGCCCTGAAGGACCGGGAGCAGCCGCAGGACTACCACTACGTGGGCCACAGCGTCATGGGCACCCGGCTTGACAGCCTGCCCATCGGCAACCTGGTGGGTCAGCGGGGCAACCTTGCCGAGCTTGACGTCATCGCCACGTTCCTGCCGCGGGGCGTGGTCGACTCGCTGCAGGCGGTGCTTAGCCGCACGGGACTGGAGATGACGGCCCTGACGCTGGAGCCCATCGCGGCCCTCAGCGTGGCCGTCCCGCAGAGCATGCGCCATCTGAACCTGGTGCTGGTGGACATCGGCGCGGGTACGTCCGACATTGCAATCACGAGCAAGGGTGCAGTCACTGCATACGACATGGTGCCCACTGCGGGCGATGAAATTACGGAGGCGCTGTCGGAAGCTTACTTGCTGGATTTCCCAGTGGGCGAGTCCGTCAAGCGTCGTATTGGTGCGGGCAAAAACGTTACCTTCACCGATATTCTCGGTCAGAAACATACCGTGGCGGCCGCCGAGCTCTCCGAAACCCTGCGACCTGCCGTGGAACGCCTGGCCTCGCAGGTGGCCGACCGC
>Ga0196971_1000397_pt1 | contig 34823 bp, 30 predicted proteins | sample S1v_1013CmetaG_FD_148660 | JGI IMG/M metagenome (GOLD analysis project Ga0196971, IMG submission 148660) | Soil microbial communities from Anza Borrego desert, Southern California, United States - S1+v_10-13C | ecosystem: Environmental > Terrestrial > Soil > Desert | place: USA: California...
GTCGGGACGACATACGGGAAGACTCCTTCCAAGGCATCGCGCGCTCCAGATTGTTGCAACGCGATGATCATAAAAGGTGTTACCCATGTCTCCCGACAGGTGTTACCTATGTCCCCCGGCTATACACGCAGCGAAACCCACCAACTCCACCAAACCCCTACGCCGCCATATGCCGCGCCTGCCGCGGATTGGCCACTTCCCCGCGTTCCTTGCCCGCCTTCGCCTGCCGCACGTTCACCTGCCCCGCATGGTCGCGCTCCATCACGGCCGTAACCTGCCCCGCCTCATGCCCGCGCTCGCGCAGCCATTGCGCGACCAGCGCCGCCAGCCGTTCCAGCGCGATGCGGTGCGTCGCATCGGTGCGCGCATACAGCCAGTCCGACAGGTCCATGAACCGCGCAAAGGGTGCATCGCTCAGCACCAGCGGCAAGGTGTTGGCGAAACGCCCCGAGTTGGCGATCAAATCCCAGTAGCGCGCGAAGCGCACCAGCCGCTGCATGTCGGCAAAACCGACGCGGTCGGTCGAGAGGATGGTGTAGGGCGGACTCGGATCGAACACGAGCTTGTACGTCTGCGTGTGCCGGATCACCGGCGTTCCGCGCAATCGCTTGAGGATGCCGAACTGGACCTCGTGCGGATTGATCGCCACGAGCCGGTCGAAGCCGCTTGCGAAGCTGGCAATGTCTTCCCCCGGCAGGCCGGCGATCAAATCCACGTGCAGGTGCGCATTCGACTCTTGCACCAGCCAGCGAATGTTCTCGGCCGATCTTTCATTGTTCTGCTTGCGGCTGATGATGCCCTGCACTTCGGGATTGAAAGTCTGGATGCCGATCTCAAGCTGCAGGGTGCCGGGCGGGAATTTGCGGATCGCTTCCTTCAGCGCATCGGGCAGATGGTCGGGCACGACTTCGAAGTGCGCGTACACCGGGTCTTCCGGATGCGCTGCCAGCTTGTCCAGAAAGAACTGCATGATGCGCAGGCTGGACTTGATGTTGAGGTTGAAGGTGCGGTCGACGAACTTGAACAGGCGGGCGCCGCGCGCATGCAGCGCTTCAAGCTCCCCGAGGAACTGGTCGAGGTCGAAGGGCCAGGCGGTCTTGTCGAGCGAGGACAGGCAGAACTCGCACTTGAACGGACAGCCGCGCGATGCTTCGACGTAGAGGTTGCGGTGGGCGATGTCCTTGTCGTCGTACAGCGCATACGGCAGCTTGATGTCCGACATCGGCAGCTGCACGCCGGCGTGGACTTTCATCAGCGGCTTGGGTCCATGCAAAATTTGCCTGCACAGTTGTGGAAAGGTGGCCTCGCCCCAGCCGGTCACCACGTAATCGGCCGACTGCACGATCTGCTGTTCCTGCGTCTCGTGCGAGACTTCCGGACCGCCGAGCACGACCGCGATCTCCGGCGCGACGCGCTTGAGCATGGCCACCACCTTCGCCGTTTCCTCCACATTCCAGATGTAGACGCCGAAGCCGACGATGCGCGGGCGGTGCGCGAGGATGCGTTCAACCACTTCCGTCGTCTTGGCGCCGATCACGAATTCCTGCAGGCGTGTCTCGGCTTGCAGCTCGCCCATGTTGGCGATCAGGTAACGCAGGCCGAGCGACGCGTGGGCGTAACGGGCGTTCAGGGTGGAAAGCAGGATGGTCATGGGGCAAGGTGCAGATCAGCAGCCCCACATTTTACGCCTGCACTGCTGCGCTCAGCGCTTTTCGTCCTGTTGCCGGAATGCGCTGGGCGGCATGCCGAACCAGCGCCGGAAGCTGCGGCTGAAATTCGAGGTATCGAGGTAGCCGAGCGCTTCGGCAATGCTTTCGACGGAGCGGGCGGTATGCCGCAAATACCATTGCGCCTGTTCCTTGCGCACGTCGTCGAGCAATGCCTGGTAGCTGGTGCCGTGCTGCTTGAGCCGGCGCATCAGGGTGCGCGCAGAGATGTGCAGCTCGGCGGCCATCGCTTCGCAACCGGGCAGCCGGTCGCCGCAGCCTTGCAGCCGCGCCCGCACCTGCTCCACCACGTCGCCCTCGCCGAGCAGTTGCGCCAGGATCTTGTCGCACTCGCGGATGGCGGAGGCATGGGCGGATGGGTCCGCGGTCAGGCAGGGAACGTCGAGCATCGCATGCGGCAGGCGCAGTTCCATGCACGGCGCGCCGAAATGCAGGCGCCCCGAAAAGCGCGTTGCATACGCGCCGGCCCATGGCGGCGCGGGATAAGGCAGCGCGCATTCCATGTCTTCCAGCGCGTAGCCGGTCAACGATTCCAGCAGCTTGGCCAGCACGATCAGCACCGTTTCCAGGACCGGCACGCGTACCTCGCCCAGCTCGATGCGTTCGCGCACCTGCAGGTGGCAATGCGTGCCGCTTGCCGCGAGGCGGAACTCCAGCGCGCCGCCGCGCAGGCGCCCATAACGCACGATCACGTCCAGCGCCTGCCGCACGTCTCGGCTCGCAACCACTGCATGACCGACCGGGCCGTGCGCCGAAACCGGGATCGCCGCGCCGAGTTCCAGCCCGAGTGCCGGCGTGCCGGACAGCCGCAGCGCCGCATGCACAAGCGGGCGGATCTGTCCGAGCCCGATGCCGGTGCCGGAATCCACCAGCTGCTCCCATTGCAGCCCGGTTCCCGCGAGCAAACTCGGCGTGTCGATCCCGCGCTTGCGCAGCAGCACGCACAGCACGCGCACGTACGAGGGATGGAAGGCCGGGTTCAGCCACTGACCGGAAATGGGCATGGTCTTGCAGGGAAAGCGTGATTGGGAACACCGCCGATCCTGTCACATAATGACGAGAGATTGCCACTTGATTCGGTGTGCATGCCGGGCCATCTGCGCGATCCTTTGATTTCCCGTAAATCAAGAAGAGGAAGAACGATGGAGACGCTGCTGCACCCGCCCGCCTCCGGCGGCTACCGCGACAGGAAGCGCTATGCATGGCTGCTGTCGCTCTTCGTTCCGGCGACGGTCGCCGCCGGCCCGCTGCTTTACTACGCCATTCCCGATCCGCGCATCCTGTGGGTGCCGGTGGTGGTCAGCTATATCCTGTTCCCCATCCTCGACCTCGGCCTCGGCAAGGATGCGAGCAATCCGCCGGAGGAACTGGTGCCGCTGCTGGAGGCCGACGGCTACTACCGCTACGTCACCTATGCGCTGGTGCCGCTGTTGTGGATCGGCTTCATCTTCGGCATCTGGTTCTTCACCAGCCACAACCTGCCCCTGCACGCGCAGGTGGCCGGCGTGATCACGACCGGCATGATCGGCGGTTACGGCATCAACCTCGGCCACGAGCTGGGGCACAAGCGTCCCGAACTCGAACGCCGGCTCGCGAAGTTCATCCTCGCGATGACGGGCTACGGACATTTCTACATCGAGCACAACCGCGGCCATCATCGCGACGTGGCGACACCCGTCGATCCGGCGTCCTCGCGCATGGGCGAGAACCTGTATCGCTTCCTGCTGCGGGAAATGCCGGGCGCTTTCGTGCGCGCATGGCGATTGGAAAAGGAAAGGCTGGCGCGCGACAACCTCTCGCCGTGGACGTTACGCAATGAAGTGCTGCAACCGATGCTGCTGACCGCGGTTTTCTTTGCCGCAATGACGGCCTGGCTGGGATGGCAGGCGCTGCCCTTCATCCTGTGCGCATCGTTCTTCAGCAACTTCCAGCTCACGCTGGCGAATTATGTGGAGCACTACGGCCTGCTGCGCGACCGTCTGCCTTCCGGCCGCTACGAGACCTGCAAGCCCCACCATTCCTGGAACAGCAACCAGCTGTTTTCCAACTGGGCGCTGTTCCACCTGCAGCGCCACTCCGACCATCACGCGCATCCGCTGCGGCGCTACCAGTCGCTGCGGCACTTCGAGTATGTGCCGCAGCTGCCCTGCGGCTACTTTGGCATGTTCCTCGTCGCGCAGGTCCCGCCGCTGTGGTTCCGCATCATGGACAAGCGGCTGGTGGAAGCGGTGGGGCGCGACGCAGGCCGCATCAACTTCGACCCGGCCAAACGGGAGGCCTTGATGCGGCGCCACGGCTTGCGTCAGTAGCTGTAGGCAATGTTGAGGCCGCCGCCCCAGTCCGGGCTGCCGTCGGCAAAGCCCTTGGTGGCATAGGCCTGCAGCTTGTAGCCGCCGCCGAGCGTGCGGGTATAGAAGCCGGTCAGCTCGCGCTGGGCAAAGCCGGTGTCCGTCGAACGGCTGCGGTAATCGAGCATGGCGCCCGCGCTGGACTGCTGGTCGAGCTTGAACGACAGGCCGGCGTTGGCGCTGTAGACATCTTTCAGCGGCAAGGTGGCGGAAGAACCGAGCATGCCGAAGCCGATGCCGCCGAACCAGGTCACATTGCCGATCCTGGTGTAGGGATCGATGAGCACCCAGAAATCGTTCTCGCCGGTGCCCAGGCCGCGGTCGCTGTCGGCCGTGCCCCATTTGACCTTGCCGGTGACGTCGATGCCGAACTGTGACTTCGGATCGATCATGAACGAATACGTGGCGGAGGTGACGAGGTCGCCCAGGCCGGAATCGGTGCGCACCGTGGTCGTGGTCCGGCGCACCGCGCCGACGCCGGCCACCACGTTGTCCGAACCGGTGATGCGGACATAAGGGATCGAGGCCTTGAAGGTCCAGTTGCCGGTTTCGTAGGTGCCGATGAGCGGGATCGCGGTGATCTCGGTGGTGGTGTCCGTACCGTACGTGCCGGTGGTGTAGTCGACGCCGGTCTTGACGGTGAAGCTGCCTTCGGCGAACGCCGCCTGCGACAGAAATGCGGCGGTGATGAAAATCAGTCTTTTCATTGCTATAACAATTCCTGGTACAACAAAAAAAGCCGGGCAACGCTGGTTGCCCGGCCAAGGTAGGTACTACGGCTGTGTGATTAGTTGCGGCGGGTCTTCTCGATTTTCTCGACCTTCTCGATCTTCTCGACCTTTGCGATCTTTTCGGGACGCTCGATCTTTTCGACCTTGGCGACCTTCTCCACCTTCTCAACCTTCTCCACTTTTTCGACTTTCTCTACCTTCTCGGCCTTGGCCGGACGGTCAGCGCGGAATGCGGCGATCGCTTCACGCTTCTCGGCGGCAGCCGCCTTGTTGAGCGCGGCGCGTTCCTGACCGGCCTGTGCCGACTCGGGCAGCACGACGGTTGCGCCGTGGGCCTTGGCCGTCACGCCGGACGGCAGCGTGGTGCCGGGCTTGTAAACCGTGGCGCCCTTGCGTGCGGTGGTGGTCGTGGTGGTCGTCGTCGTGGTGTCGGTTGCCGTCGTGGTGGTCGGCGTGGTCGTGGTTGTCGGCGTTGCAGTCGTCGTGTCCGTCGGCGTCGCGGTTGTCGTCGTTGTCGGGGTTGCGGTCGTGGAAGTTGTCGGGGTTGCAGCGGCCGTGGTCGTCGGCATTGCGGCCGTCGTCGGGGTTGCAGTCGTCGCGGTGGCGGACACCGTTGTGCTTGCCTCCGTCGCCGCCGGGGCCGTCTGCGCGAAGGCAGCGCCGGTCGACAGCAGGGCCGTCGCAAGTGCGCTCAGGATGATGGCGGGCTTGGTGATCTTGGTGCTTTTCATGTGCTCTCCTGAAGGGTCGTATCAAGTGTTCATGGCGGAACCCATGGTACGTTCGGAAAGCTGAAATAACAGCCCGTAAAGATGTTTCTTCTGTAAGAAAGTGCTACCTCACGGAAACAGACAGATGCAAGCCCCTGGCCCCGGCGTTCGCCTGGTTCACGGAAGACCTCTTGACCTCAGTCAACGTATTCGGACGCGCTTCTTTCCCGATGATTGTTGCAGTGGTTAAATGCCTTCACCGAGGACATCCCGTGAGGTTCGCCATGCTTGAAACCACTGCCTGGTCCACCGATCTGGCGATCGGTCATGAAGTGATCGATGCCGACCACCGCCACATTTTCGAAACCGCAGATGCCCTGCAAGCGGAAATGCGGGAGGACGAGCCGGCGCATTCCATCGTCGGCAAGGTGCTGGTGGGATTGATCGAGCACACCGGCGGTCACTTCGCACGGGAAGAGGCGCTCATGCAGGAGAGCGGTTTCCCCGGCTCGGATGCGCACAAGCGCGAGCACGCGCTGCTGATGCAGAAGGTGAACGCGCTGCACCGCCGCTTCATGGACGGCTGCCCCGACATGGCGGCCGAAGTCGCCGACTTCATCCAGCATGGCCTGGTCCGCCACATCATGAAGTCGGACATGGAGCTCGGCCGCCACGTGCGCAAGGACACTTAGGCCTTCATCTCCTTTTCCTGCAGCGTGCGCCACATCACCTTGCCGGTCGCCGACTTGGGCAAGGCCTGCACGAACTCGACCAGCTTGGGCACCTTGTAGGCCGCCATCTTCTGCTGTGCCCAGCCGATGATGTCTTCCGCCGTCGCTTCGGCCCCGGGGCGCTTGACGATGACCGCCTTGACGGTCTCGCCGCGGTAAGGGTCGCGCGCGGCGATGATGCAGCATTCCTGCACCGCCGGATGCTGGTACATCATCGATTCCACTTCCGCCGGCCATACCTTGAAGCCGCTGGCATTGATCATGCGCTTCAAGCGGTCGGTGAAGAAGAAGAATCCTTCCTCGTCCATGTAGCCGAGGTCGCCTGACCGGAAGAAGCGCTTGCCGTCCAGTTCGGCGAAGGCTTCCTCGGTCTTGCGGGGGTCGTTCCAGTAGCCCTGGAAGACTTGCGGGCCGTGAATCCAGATCTCGCCGTTCTCGCCCTGCGGCACTTCCTTCATCGTCAGCGGATCGACGATGCGCGAATCCACGTTGAGGTAGGGTATGCCGAGGCATTGCTGCTTCATGCGGCTGGGGGGGTTGACGTGCGAGGCCGCCATGGTCTCGGACAGGCCGTAGCCTTCCATGTACTGCTGGCCGGTGAGGTCCAGCAGTTTCTGCGCGATCGCCGCCGGCATCGCCGCGCCGCCGCCGGAGACGCGCTTGAGACCGGAGATGTCGTATTCCGCCAGGCGCGGGTTGGACAGGAAGTCGATCATCATGGTGGGGATCAGCGTCCAGGTGGTGACCTTGTAGCGCGTGATCAGCTGGCCGGCCGCGTCGCGGTCCCAGCGCGGCAGCACGACAATCGCTCCGCCGGTATAGATCATCGCGTTCATCACCGATTGCATGCCGGTGACGTGGAAGAAGGGCAGCACCGCGAGGGTGACGTGGTCGGGCGCCATCGGGCCCGACCAGGTGGGGCTGGCGACCGCGTTGAACATCACCGAGCGGTGGGTGTGGACACAGCCCTTCGGCTTGCCGGTGGTGCCCGAGGTGTAGGGCATGCACGCCAGGTCGTCCGGCCCTGCCTCGTGCGGGTGCGGCACGTACACCGCGTCCAGCGCGTCGCTCCACGCGACCACGCCCGGCATGTCGGGCAACTCCCGTGCGGCGCCCACGAAATCGGGGACGTTGAGATCGGTCGATTCGACCAGGTAGTCCGAATAGGTAGCAACGATGGCCGTCTCCAGGCTGCCCTTGCCGACCAGCGGCGCGGTGCGCGAAAAGATTTCCTGCGACACGATCGCCACCTTCGCGCCGCTGTCGGCGACGTAATGCTGCAGCTCGTCGGTCATCAGCATGGGATTGACCGGCACCACCATCGCATCGGCGCGCAGGATGGCGTAGAAGGCGATGATGAACTGCGGACTGTTCTGCATGTTCAGCAGCACGCGGTCGCCGCGCCGTACACCGCAGGCATGCTGCAGGTAACCGGCCAGCGCCAGCACCTGTTCATGCACCTGTGCATAGCTCAGCACGGTGTCGTAGAAAATGATGGCCGGCCTGGCGGGATAGCGGCGCGCGGACACTTCGAGGTTGACGTACACGCTGGTTTCCGGCGTCGTGATGGCATGCGGAAGGCCCGTCGGCCAGTGGGCGTAGTGGGTGGTGTTCATTGTCTCCGTCTCGTTTTCTTGTCGGGAAAATTCATTATAGGTGGGCATGCAGTTTGCTGCCGATGCTGCCCATGCTGCCATTCGGCAGGATTATCGCTGCTGCGTTACCATCCGGTTTCCAAGCAGATCAAGAAAGAGGACTGTCATGAAACTGTATTACTCGACCGGCGCCTGTTCCCTGTCGCCGCACATCGTCTTGCGCGAACTCGGCTTCTCCTTCGATCTCGAAAGGGTGAACCTGGCGAGCAAGAAAACGGCCGGCGGCGAAGACTACCTTGAAGTCAATCCGAAGGGCTACGTCCCGGCGCTGGTGCTCGACAACGGCGAGGTGCTCACCGAAGGTCCGGCGATTGTCCAATATCTTGCCGACCAGGCTCCCGAGAAGCAGCTTGCACCGGCTGCGGGCACGATGCCGCGCTATCACCTGGTGGAATGGCTGAACTTCATCTCGACGGAACTGCACAAGACCTTCTCGCCGCTGTTCAAGCCGAACACGCCGGAAGAGACGAAGCAAGCCTCGCGCGACACCATTGCCGCGCGGCTCCACATAGTCGAGAAGCAATTGCAGGGCCGCGACTACCTCACCGGGAACCAATTCAGCGTTGCGGATGCCTACCTCTTCACCGTGCTGTGCTGGGCCCGGCCGATGAAGTTCGACCTGGGCCAATGGCCCGCGGTACAGGCATACATGCAGCGTGTGGCCGCGCGCCCGGCAGTGCACGAAGCCATGAAGGCGGAGGGCCTGATCAAGGAGTAAGCCGGTCCACGCGCTGCAATCCTCAGTCGAGGTTGCAGGGACATGGACTCGAAGATCAAGGCAATCGGCACCCGCCCGCGCGTCGCGCTCGTCCTGCAAGGCGGCGGCGCGCTGGGCGCCTACCAGGCGGGCGTCTACCAGGCGCTGCATGAACACAGCCTGACACCCGACTGGGTGGTAGGCACTTCCATCGGCGCAATCAATGCCGCCATCATCGCGGGGAACGAGCGGGAAAACCGCCTCGACCGCCTCAAGACGTTCTGGGACGAGGTCGCACATTCCGACCTGCTCGACATGCGCAAGGTGCCCGATCACGCGCGCCGCCTCAACACCATATTCACGACAGTCGACACCGTGACGCGCGGCGTGCCCGGCATGTACGCGCTGCGCTGGTTCAATCCTTTCTTCGCCGGCTGGCCGGTGGAGGCCGAAGCGGCAAGCTTCTACGATACAAGTCCGCTGGAAGAAACGCTCAATCGCCTGGTGGACTTGCGCGCCCTGAATTCCAGCAGCGGCATCCGCCTTACCGTCAGCGCCATCAAGGTGACCTGCGGCCGGCTCGAGCACTTCGATACGGCGCACCAGCCGGTGAGCATCAAGCATGTGATGGCCAGCGGCGCGCTGCCGCCGGGCTTCCCGCCGGTGCGCATCGACGGCGATCTCTATTGGGACGGCGGACTCTACTCCAACACGCCGCTGGAGGCGGTGCTGGCGGACGAGCCGCGTGTCGACACCATCTGCTTCATGGTCGACCTCTGGAGCGCCGACGGCCCGGAGCCGAACACGCTGGAGCAGGTGTACACGCGCCAGAAGGACGTGCTGTACGCCTCGCGTTCGCGCCGCCACATCGACGCCTACCTGCGCGGCCATCGCCTGCGGCGGCTGGTGCGGGCACTGCGGGCAAAGGTACCGGACGATATGCTGAGCGAGGATGAACTGCGGGAGCTGGAGAAGGTGGGCACCGACACCACGATGCACATCGTGCGCCTCGCCTATGCGGGACGCGACTGGCAGATGGCATCGAAGGACCTCAACTTCTCGAAGGGCTCGATCGAGTGGCGTTGGGAACAGGGCTACCAGGATGCGATGCGCGCCATCGACCATGCGGCCTGGCGAGCGGAGGCCCCGGAAGGCGCCGGGGTGCTCGTGCATGAAATCGGGCCGGACGGGCGCGAGGAACGCCTATCGGGCTGAGGCGGACAGCGTTCCTGCCTGGGGCGGCATGCGGCAGGGAAGCCCGCGGTCGACCGACGCGGCAGTACCGTTGCCGGCGTTCTCCGGTACAAGCCGGGACATGACGAAGACATTGCCGGCGGCGCGGTCCACCCGGATCGGCCGGATATCGGCCAGCTCCGGCCAAGCGCTCACCGACTTCCAGGTATTGGTGGTCTTGTTCAGCACCTGCAGGAAGTACTGGTTGTCCTGCCTGCGCACACGCGCACCGACACTGCCGTCGACATCCATGATCCAGCGCGTGACATCACCGTTGTTCTTCCAGACCATCTCCACCTTGCCGCTTGCGGGATCGGCGCTGTAGACGTCGAAGAGTGCCGCATCGCGGCGGTTGCTGACGAGGACCAGCTTGCCGGACGCGGCGTCGCCGGCATGGATCACGTGCGAGGTGCTGCCCTTCCAGGGCGTAAGGTTGACCGGCGTGGCGCCCGGGCGCTCGGTATCGATCAGGATGACCTGGGTGTTGCCGCCGCCGGCCGGGTCGGATTCATGGATCAGGTGGCGGCTGTCGCAGGCCCAGTACGGCAGGTTGCGTCCGAGGCGGAACACGGCGGGGTCGCCGCCGTCGGCATTGCGCACGAAGGTCGTCACTTCCCGTCCGTACATCGCGTGCCAGAGCAGCTTCTTGCCGTCGGGCGAGGGCTTGCTGCCGCTGGGCGCATCGATGCTGGCGACGAAGCTCCGCAGCGGGTCGGAGCCGGGCGCGGACAGCTGGGTGGAGGCCGGCGGCGGCAGCGCGGACCACCCCGCGCAACCGGCGAGCAGGCAGGCGCCGGCTGTGAGCGCGATGCGTGAAGTGATCGGGGCCATGGTGTCATTCCTTGTCTAACCGGGATAGCCCGAAAGTATAAAGCATTGCGCTACCGCTTCCGCGCCAAAGTGAGCCCGTCTCCCAGCGGCAGCATCGCCAGGTCGATGCGCGCATCGTCGCGCAGCTTGCGGTTGAATGCCTGCAGCGCGGCGGTGTCGTCGTCGGACGCGGGCTGCGCCACGCGCCCGCTCCACAGCACGTTGTCCACCGCGACCAGCCCGCCCTGCCGCAGCAAGGCGAGGCAGCGTTCGTAATAGGCGTCGTAGCCGGTCTTGTCAGCATCGATGAAGGCGAAGTCGATGCTGCCCGCCCCGCCCTGCGCCAGCAGGGCATCCAGGGTCTCCAGCGCCGGCGCGATGCGCAGGTCGACCTTGTGCGCCACGCCTGCCTTTTCCCAGTAGCCGCGTGCGGCATCGGTGTACTCGCGGCTGATGTCGCAGGCGATCACCCGGCCGTCGTCGGGCAGGGCAAGCGCCACGGCCAGAGCGCTGTAACCGGTGAAGGTGCCGATCTCAAGCGTGTTGCGCGCGCCGAGCAGCTTCACCAGCAATTGCATGAACTGCCCCTGCTCGGCTGCAATCTGCATGCGCGCAAGCGGGTGGCTGCGGTTGGCATCGCGCAGTTCGGCGAGGACGGGATGGTCGCGCAGCGAAACATCCAGCAGGTAACGGTAGAGCGTATCGTCGAGGTTCAGGGTGCGTGTGGACATGGCAGCCTTTCATGCAGGGGGAACCGCTATTGTGCCGTCCTTGCACCCGGCAGGGAACGGCAAATGCGGCTATCCTGATCCTGTTCATGCCAGAGAGGGGAGACATGATGGACACCGGCCTTTCCCACCGCCTGCCCGCGATCTTTGTCGGGCACGGCAGCCCGATGAACGCGCTTGAAGACAATGCCTACACCCAGGCATGGGCGCGCATCGGCCAGACGATCCCGAAACCGAAGGCAATCCTTGCCGTATCGGCGCACTGGTATACGCACGGCACGGCCGTCACCGCGATGGAAACGCCGCGCACCATCCACGACTTCGGCGGTTTTCCCCAGGCATTGTTCGACATGCGTTATCCGGCGCCCGGCAGCCCGCCCCTTGCTGGGCGGGTACGCGAACTGTTGCAGCCGGTCGACGTGCGGCTGGACCATGAATGGGGGCTCGACCACGGCACGTGGTCGGTGCTGGTGAAGATGTATCCCGACGCGGACATCCCGGTCGTGCAGCTGAGCATCGATGCCAATCAGCCGCCTTCATTCCATCTCGAAACAGGGCGCCGGCTGGCCGCCCTGCGCGACGAAGGCGTACTGCTCCTGGCGACCGGCGATATCGTGCACAATCTGCGCACCATGCGCTGGGGAAGCGTGCCGGCGTACGACTGGGCGGCCAGGTTCAACCAGGAGGTGCGCGACTGCCTGTTGCGCGGCGACATGCAGCAGCTCGCCGCCTACGAAGACTGGGGGCACGATGCGCATCTTTCCGTCCCCACGCCGGAGCACTTTCTTCCCCTGCTCTACATTGCAGGCGCGAAGCTGGACGACGAGCCGGTTTCCATCCCCGTGGACGGCATCGAGCTCGGTTCCGTCAGCATGATGGTAGTGGCGGTCGGCAAGCTTGCCTGAACTCGCCCCGTGTGGACGCGTCTAACCCCATCGGGCGTTTTGGGCGCCTGTCGCATCCGTCCATCGCGAACAGGGGTGAACCGTATGGATTTCGAGGCCGACAGGCCCCTTGCGGGCCATACCATCTTGATGGTGGACGACACGCCAGCCAATCTTGCCGTCCTGTCGCGCGCACTGGAAGATGCCGGGCTGGAAGTGCTGGTGGCCCAGGACGGCGAGGAAGCCGTGCAGCGCGCCCTCTTCGTCCACCCCGACCTCGTGCTGCTCGATGTGGTGATGCCCGGCATCGATGGCTTCGATACCTGCCGCCGCATGAAAACGAATGCGCTGCTGCGGGACGTGCCCGTCATCTTCATGAGCGCGCTCACCGAGCAGGGCGACAAGCTGCGCGGCTTCGATGCCGGAGGCGTGGATTACGTCACCAAGCCCTTCGATATCCAGGAAGTGCTCGCACGCATCCATACCCATCTCAGTCTGCGCGAGGCACGGCACCGGCTGGCGGCGCAGAATGCCGCGCTGCAAGCCGAAGTGGCGCTGCGCCAGCAGGCGGAGTACCGGTTGCAGCAGGCATACGACGAACTTGACGAGCGCGTTGCCCGCAGGACGGAAGAACTCGCGGTGGCCAATGCGCGCCTGCGCCGGCTGGTCGAATCGAACATCATCGGTGTTTACTTCTGGAACATCGAGGGCACGATCACCGAAGCCAATGATGCGTTCCTGCACCTGCTCGGCTATACGCAACGGGACCTGGAGGAAGGCAAGCTCCGCCTGGCCGACATCGGCCCGCCCGAATACCGCGATGCCAACCAGAAAGTGCTGGAGGCGCTGCGCAGCCAGGGGCGCACCGATCCCATCGAAAAGGAATACACCCACAGGAACGGCGGCCTGGTGCCCGTCCTGGTCGGCGGCGCATTCGTGGACGCCGCGCAGCAGGAAGGCGTCTCCGTCGTGCTCGACCTCTCCGAGCGCAAGCGGGCCGAGGAACGCATCCGCTACATGGCCGACCACGACGCGCTCACCGGGCTGCCCAACCGCGTACTGCTGCGCGACCGGCTGCAGCAGGCGATCGCGCACGCCCACCGCAGCGGCACGCGCGTGGCCGTGCTGTTCATCGACCTCGACTACTTCAAGCACATCAACGACTCGCTCGGCCACCAGGTAGGCGACATGCTGCTCAAGATGGTCGCCGAGCGCCTGAGCGCCTGCGTGCGCGAAGGCGACAGCGTGGCGCGGCTGGGCGGCGACGAGTTCGTCCTGACCCTGCCCCTGATTGAGGACGGCGCGGTGGCCGGCGTGGTGGCACGCAAGACGCTTGATGCGCTTGACCGGAGCTTCCACTGCGGCGACCACGAACTGCATGTGGGCGGCAGTATCGGCATCAGTCTGTATCCCGATGACGGCAAGGATGCCGAGACGCTGATGCGAGCCGCCGACACCGCCATGTATTACGCGAAAGAGAAAGGCCGCGGCAATTACCGATTCTTCACGCAATCCCTGAACAAGGCCGCGCAGCGCCGGCACCTGCTCACCAGTGCATTGCGCCATGCCCTGGCGCACGACGAATTCGTCGTGCATTACCAGCCGCAGGTGGAGCTGCCCGGCGGGCGCATCTTTTCCGCGGAAGCGCTGCTGCGCTGGAACCGCGGACGGCAGTTCTCCGGCAACTGCCATGAGTACATCACCATCGCGGAAGAGACCGGCCTCATTCTCCCCATCGGCGAATGGGTACTGCGGCAAGCCTGCCGCCAGCTGCGGCAATGGCACGAACTCGGCTTCACCGACCTCGACATCGCGGTGAACCTGTCGCCGCGGCAGTTTTACCAGCCGGATTTCGAACGCATGGTCGGCAGCATCCTGAGCGAGACCGGCGTGCCGCCCGAACGGCTGGACCTGGAGATCACCGAGAACACGCTGATGCAGCGCACGGAAGAAAACGTGGCCACGCTCAAGCAATTGTCCGGCATGGGCATCAGGCTGTCGGTGGACGACTTCGGCACCGGGTATTCGAGCCTGGCTTACCTGCAGCGCTTCCCGGTCGACGCGCTCAAGATCGACCGCGCCTTCGTCAGCGGCATCGGGCAGAACGCGAACGACACTGCGCTGGTCAAGGCCATCATCTCGATGGCGCACAGCCTGCGGCTGCGCGTGCTGGCGGAAGGGGTGGAAACACCGGAACAGAAGGAATTCCTGGAGACGCTCGGCTGCCGTGCGGCGCAGGGTTACTACTACGGGGAGCCGGTGCCGGCGGAAGCGTTTACGGAGATGCTGTGGCGGCAGCGGTCGATGAGGAGTGGCGGGCAATCGTAGCGGGTGATTGGCGGGTTTCGCTTCGCTCTACCCACCCTACCGTCCTCTAATTGCATGGCGGGTTTCGCTTCGCTCTACCCACCCTACGATCCTCTATAAAGAACTGTAGGGTGGGTAGAGCGAAGCGAAACCCGCCATGTGCTCAAATGCTCTGATCCATCTCATCCGACGGACAGCTATCGTCACGATGATGACGCACGACGCGCGCCGGCACGCCCGCCACCGTGCAATGCGGAGGCACCGGGTGCAGCACTACGCTGCCGGCCGCCACCTTGCTCATCGCCCCCACTTCGATATTGCCGAGGATCTTCGCGCCGGCGCCGATCATCACGCCTGTACGGATCTTTGGATGGCGGTCGCCGTGTTCCTTGCCGGTGCCGCCCAGGGTGACGTTCTGCAGGATGGAGACATGGTCTTCCACCACACTGGTCTCGCCGATGACGATGCCCGTCGCATGATCGAACATGACGCCGCAGCCGATGCGGGCGGCGGGATGGATATCGACGCCGAGCGCCACCGAAACCTGGTTGGACAGCGCGAACGCGAGTTCCTGCCGTCCGTCCAGCCACAAGGCATGGGCGATGCGGTAAGCCTGCAGGGCCTGGAAGCCTTTCAGGTTGAGCACGACATGCAGCAGGTCAGGGCAGGCAGGGTCGCGTTCCTTCACCGCGGCGAGGTCAGCGGCGGCCTGCTGCGCGATGCCCGGCGCGCGTTGCAGCACGCCATCGAACAGCTCGCGCAACACCGCTTCCGGAAAGTCCTCGGCCGCCAGCCGGCGCGCAACGACTCCCGCAATGGCCGCGCCCAACGATGGCCGCTCCAGCACCAGTGCCTTCAGGCGCGGCAGCAGGACCGGTTCGCGCGCGGCCACCCGTTCGGCCCCGGCGCGGATTTCCTGCCAGATGCTCTCCTGCGTCCAGGGCAGCGCCAGCGTGTCCGGCAAGACCGCGGCCGCGGGCAGCATGGATGCCGGTACCGCACCGCGCCTGTCGAGAGTGGCTTCGGTCATGTTCATGTCTATCCTTTCACCGGCGGCGATAACGCCGCCCCAAAAAACAAAATGGCCGCAGGTTGTGCAACTCTGCGGCCATCGGAATCTGTCGAAAACGCGTGCGCTAGTCGGCAGGCCCGAGAGGCCGCCCGCGGCAACAAAACTGTGCGGAAACGATGCGCTTGTTCATGCGTCAAAACAAAAAGAGAATATGCATATGGCAAAACTGTTGGTTTCTTCATTAAAGCACAATTTCGATCACGCCGCCGGGGCCCGCTTCTTGCAACGTCCTCCATTTCGAGTCGGTTAGCAGAATGGAAAGAATACGGATAGGCCTGATTTCCGATACGCACAACTTGCTCCGCCCGGAAGCGCGGGTGGCATTGAAGGGAGTCGACCGCATCATCCATGCGGGGGACATCTGCGATGCCGGCGTGCTGCGGGAACTGGAAGCGATCGCGCCGGTAACCGCGGTGCGCGGCAACAATGACCGCGGCGCGTGGGCGCAGGCATTGCAGGAAAGAGAGCGCATCGAGATCGGCGGCGTTGCGATCTATGTCGTGCACGACCTGCACGACCTCGACATCGTGCCGGAGTCGGCCGGCGTCAAGGTCGTCATCACCGGGCATTCGCACCGGCCGCTGATGAAGATGGAAAACGGGGTGTTGTACATCAACCCCGGCAGCGCCGGCCCGCGGCGTTTTAAGCTGCCGATTTCGATCGGCTTTCTGGAGATCGCCGGAGGCCGGACGAAGGGTCGCCTGCAGACGCTGGAAGTCGACTAGTAAATCTGCTCGCCGGACAGCGCCCCGCCGCGCGCATCCGCGCCGCCGGTCATGCTCAGCGCCACCGCCTCGGCGACCTTGATGCCGTCCACGCCGGCCGACAGGATGCCGCCCGCATAGCCCGCACCCTCGCCCGCCGGAAACAGCCCCTTGATGTTCACGCTCTGGAAGTTGTCCAGCCTCTTGATGCGTACCGGCGAGGAAGTGCGCGTCTCCACGCCGGTCAGCACGGCGTCGTGCATTGCGTAGCCGCGGATCTGCCTGTCGAAGGCCGGCAGCGCCTCGCGGATGGCTTCGATCGCGTAATCCGGCAGAGAGGGAGCGAGGTCGGTCAGGTACACGCCCGGCTGGTAGGAGGGCTGCACCGAGCCGAATTCCTTCGACGGCCGCGCGGCGATGAAATCCCCCACCAGCTGTCCCGGCGCGTTGTAGTTGCTGCCGCCCAGCACATAGGCGTTCGACTCCAGGCTGCGCTGCAGGTCGATGCCGGCCAGCGGGTGGCCGGGGTAGTCGTCCGGCGTGATGCCGACCACGATGCCGCTGTTGGCATTGCGCTCGTTGCGCGAATACTGGCTCATGCCGTTGGTGACCACGCGCCCCGGCTCGGAGGTGGCGGCGACGACGGTGCCGCCGGGGCACATGCAGAAGCTGTAGACGGCACGGCCGTTGCGGGCATGGTGCACCAGCTTGTAGTCGGCGGCGCCAAGCAGCGGGTGGCCGGCGAACTTGCCGAAGCGTGCACGGTCGATCAGCGATTGCGGATGCTCGATGCGGAAGCCTATCGAGAACGGCTTGGCCTCGACGTACACACCGCGGTCGTAGAGCATCTGGAAAGTGTCGCGCGCACTGTGGCCGACGGCCAGAACCACGTGGTCGGTGGCGATATATTCGCCGCCCTCCAGCACCACGCCGCGCATCTGCCCCTGGTCGATGTCGAGGTCGGTCACGCGGGCCTGGAAGCGGAACTCGCCTCCCAGCGACTCGATGGTTTCGCGCATCGCCTCCACCATCTTCACCAGGCGGAAGGTGCCGATGTGCGGCTTGCTGACGTACAGGATTTCCTCCGGCGCGTAAGCCTTCACGAACTCGGTGAGCACCTTGCGGCCGTAATGCCTGGGGTCCTTGATCCCGCTGTGCAGCTTGCCGTCGGAGAAAGTGCCGGCGCCGCCTTCGCCGAACTGCACGTTGGACTCGGGATTGAGCTCGCGCTTGCGCCACAGGCCCCAGGTATCCTTCGTGCGCTCGCGCACCACCTTGCCGCGCTCGAGGATGATGGGACGGAAGCCCATCTGCGCAAGGATCAATGCGGCGAAAATGCCGCAGGGGCCGAAGCCGATGACGACCGGGCGCGTCTTGATCTGCTCCGGCGCCTGGGCCACATACTTGTAGCTGGTGTCCGGCGCGGGGCCGACGTGAGGCGTGCCCTGCAGCCGCGCCAGCACCGCCGCTTCGTCCTTCACCTCGACATCGAGGGTGTAGACCAGCGTGATCTGGCTGCGCCTGCGCGCATCATAGCCGCGGCGGAAGATGGTAATGCCGAGCAGGTCGGCATCGGGGATGTGCAGCCGGTCCAGGATGGCCGCGCGCAGGTCGGCTTCGGGATGGTCGAGCGGGAGGATGACGTTGGTGAGTCGCAGCATGCGGAGAACCTTCAAGGAAGGCGGCTATTTTACCGCAGGCCTTCCCCCTCACTAACGGTACTGGTCGCGCAGGCTCCGCACCTGGTCATGGTTTTGCAACACGCCCTGGTACTGGCGCTCGACCACCGCGCGCACGCTCTCGGGCAGGTTCCTGGCCAGCGCCTGGCTGTAGCTGGTCACCGCCATGGCCTCGCCACGCTCGCACTCTTCCAGCACCGCGCGGTCGTCTTTCCCGGTGATCAGGGCCTTGATATCGATCCAGCGCCGGTGCACTGCGCTGCCAAGACTGGTGCTGTTGTCAGGATCGCCACCATAGGCGCGCACCAGTGCCTGCAATTCCAGCGCTGCCGCGGCGCAGGTCTGCGCGCGGTTGGTGAAGAAGGTCTTCAGCCGTGTGTCGCTGGCATCCATCGCGCAGGTGCGGAAGCCTTCGTCGCCATCCTTGCAGGTTTCGACCAGGCCGTTCAGCACCGAGACTATCTCGTCGTTCGTCATGCTCCCTCCGTTCGACGCCCCGGATGCCCCTTCATCAGGAGCGCCCGGGGACGGTTGAATGGTCTTATTGCTTGCTCGGACTGGTGCTGTTGGACGAGCCCGAAGTACCGGAAGCACTCGACTTGTCGGAACCGGATGAACCGGTGGACGGCTTGCCCGAGGCGCTCGTGCCCGCCGGCCCTTGCGAACCGGAGGCGCTGCCCTTGGCGCCGCTCACTTCCTGGGCGAGCGTCAGGTGCTGGCTGACGATCGGTTCCATCTTCGCGGCCAGTGCCTTCAGGTCGGGATCGGTGGCACGGGTCTGTGCGCGCTGCAGCAGGCGGTGCGTATTGCGGTGGTCGCTCATGCCGCCCTGCTTCATGTATTGCTTGTCAAACTTGTCGCCTTCCAGCGAGCTCAGTTTCTTGGCAGCCGCCTTGTGCTTGTTGTCCGGCTCGGTGGGCAGTGTCACGCCCTTGGCCTGGGCCAGTTGCTCCAGTTCCTTCTGCGACTGCTGGTGGTCGTCGATCATTTTCTGCGCAAAGTTGCGGACCTGGTCGTTCTTCGACTGGCTCAGCGCGATCTTGCCGGTCTCGATCTCGGCGAGGTTGGACATTGCCATTTCGCGCATGATGTTCTGGTCGGCCTTGCTCAGGCTCTTGCCGCCGGCTTCCTTGCCGGCACTGGCGTTGGCGCCGCCGCCGCTGCCGCCGGACTGTGCGCTGCTCGCGCCCTGCGTGGATGAAGCGGAGGAACCTGAAGAGCCGGAAGAACCGGAGGTGCCGCCGGTCTGCGCGTGGAGGGAAGACGCGCCGAACAGCATCGCGAACACGGCGATCCCGAGCATGCGGTTGAGAATTTGACGTTGTTGCATATCGGACTCCTTACGAACGTAATGGCAATAGCCAGGGAATGGCATCGGCGGATGCTTGATGCCACTAAGGCAATGTACGTGCCAATAGGGGTTCGCAGGGAGATGGGCGGCGCGGGGCGAGGTAGGGTGGAAGAGACTACAGGACGGCGGCAAAATTTACAGGAAGCCGAAGGGACGCGCGCCCCAGAAAAAAAAGTGCCAAAGCTTGCGCTTTGGCACAAGTCTTGCCGGATTGCTCCGGCAAGCGCCCATGAAAAAGAGGCAGGGCATGGAACACCCGCGCGAGGCGAAAAGCCCGCAGCGGGGTTGCGAAGGACGCCGCGCGCCTTGCGGCGCTCCCCTTTCCTCGCGGCGTCCCCGCAAACCTTATGTTCCTTTACGTCCGCTGCCTCTTTTCACACTTGCATTCCATCGTGTCCAGCACCTTGCCCTGCGGATCGACGGTTTCCAGGATCACGTCGAAGCCCCACAGCCGGGCAACATGCTTGAGCACCTCCTCTGCCTGGCCGTTCAGCGGCCGGCGCAGGAACTGGTTATGGCGCAGCGTCAGCGCGCGATGGCCGTGCGTATCGACCGACCACACCTGGATGTTCGGCTCGCGGTTGTGCATGTTGTACTGGCCGGCGAGCTGCTCGCGCAGGTAACGGTAGCCTTCGTCATCGTGGATCGCGGAAATCTGCAGCTTGTCCCGCTTGTCGTCGTCCAGCACCGAGAAGAAGTGGAAGTCGCGGATCAGCTTGGGCGACAGGTATTGCGAGATGAAGCTTTCGTCCTTGAAGTTGCGCATCGCGAAGTCGAGCGTCTTCTTCCAGTCGCTGCCGGCGATATCCGGGAACCACTGGCGATCCTCCTCCGTCGGGTTTTCGCAAATGCGGCGGATGTCGCGCATCATCGCGAAGCCGAGCGCATAGGGATTGATGCCGTTGAAGTACTTGCTGGTGACGGGCGGCTGATACACCACGTTGGTGTGGCTCTGCAGGAATTCCATCATGAAGCCGTTGCCCACCACGCCCTCGTCGTACAACTGGTTGAGGATGGTGTAGTGCCAGAAGGTCGCCCAGCCTTCGTTCATCACCTGCGTCTGCCGCTGCGGATAAAAGTACTGGGAGATCTTGCGCACGATGCGCACGATCTCGCGCTCCCAGGGCTGCAGCAGCGGCGCGTATTTCTCGATGAAGTACAGCAGGTTTTCCTGGGGCTCCGAGGGGAAACGGCTAGGCGCAGCCTCGGCCACCACTTCCTGCTTGCGCGGCAGCGTGCGCCACAAATCGTTGACCTGCGACTGCAGGTAGCGCTCGCGTTCTTCCTGGCGCTCGCGCTCCTTGGCCATGGACAGCTTGGCCGGCCGCTTGTAGCGGTCCACGCCGTAGTTCTGCAGCGCGTGGCAAGAGTCGAGCAGCAGTTCCACCGCCTCGATGCCGTAGCGCTGTTCGCATTCGGCGATGTAGTTCTTCGCGAACACCATGTAGTCGATGATCGCTTCCGCATCGGTCCAGGTGCGGAACAGGTAATTGCCCTTGAAGAAGGAGTTGTGGCCGTAGGAGGCGTGCGCGATCACCAGCGCCTGCATGGTCAGGCTGTTCTCCTCCATCAGGTAGGCGATGCAGGGGTTGGAGTTGATCACGATCTCGTACGCCAGCCCCATGTGGCCGCGGCGGTAGCTCTTCTCGGTGGAGAGGAAGTGCTTGCCGAAGGACCAGTGCGCGTACGACACCGGCATGCCGACGGAGGCGTAGGCATCCATCATCTGCTCGGCGGTGATGATCTCGAGCTGGTTCGGGTAGGTGTCGAGGCCGAAATTCTCGGCCACGCGGCGGATCTCGCCATGCACCTGCTCGATCAGTTCAAAGGTCCATTCCGACTGCTCCGGCAGGCGGACGGGCTTGCTCGCCTTGCGCCGGCCAGTCTTCTTCGCGGGTGCTTTATTGAGGACTTTGATCATTTCGGCTGTTTCTTGAACAATTCACGGAACACCGGATAGATATCGGCCGGCGACTCGATCTTCTGCATCGCGAAGTGCGGATGGTGGTCCGGGATCTGCATGTACTCGTACCACAGGTTCTGCGGCTCGCCGTCGGTGATCTCGACATAGGCGTAGTACTGCACCAGCGGCATGATCTTCTCGACCAGGAGCTGGCGGCAGGTCACCGAATCGTTGTCCCAGTTGTCGCCGTCCGAGGCTTGCGCGACATAGACGTTCCAGTCGCTGCTCGCATAGCGCTCGGTGATGACCTTGTTGAGCAGGTGCAGCGCCGAGGACACCACGGTGCCGCCCGATTCGCGCGAGTTGAAGAACTCGTCTTCCGTCACTTCGGTGGCTTGCGTGTGGTGACGGATGAACACCACTTCGATCTTCTCGTACGCACGCTCGAGGAACAGGTAGAGCAGGATGAAGAAACGCTTGGCCGCATCCTTCTTGGCCTGGTCCATCGAGCCCGACACGTCCATCACGCAGAACATGACGGCCTGGCTGGACGGCTTGGGCACCTTGATGCGGTTGCTGTAGCGCAGGTCGATCGGATCGAGGAAGGCGATGCCGTCGAGCTTGGCGCGCAGGTGATGGATTTCCTTGCGCAGCGCAAGCACGCGGTGGTCGTCCTCGAAAGTGGTTTTCAGCAGCTCGTTCATCTCCTCTTCCGCCTCGCGCAGCCGCTTGCGCGACTTGGCGCCGACGGCGATGCGGCGGCCGATGGCGCCGCGCATCGAGCGCAACACGTGGATGTTGGTCGGCGTGCCGGAGATGGTGTAGCCCGCACGCTGGTTGCGGAACTCGTTGATCGAGGTGAGCTGGGTCTTGACGAGGTTGGGCAGTTCGAGGTCTTCGAAGAAGTAGTTCATGAACTCTTCGCGCGTCAGCTCGAAGGTGAAATCGTCCTCGGTGATTTCCTCGCTGTTGCCCGCCTTGCCCTTGCCGGCGCCACCGCCGCCTTTCGGCCGCTGGATCTGGTCGCCTTTCTGGTACTGCTCGTTGCCCGGGCGGACCACTTCCCAGATACCGCCATGCGTATGGCCGAACGTGGGTTCGTTGATGTCCTTGACGGGAATGGATACTTTTTCGCCTTTCTCGACCTCGGTGATCGAGCGGCCCTTGATGGCGCGTTGTACGGCGTCCTTGATCTGGCCCTTGTAACGCCGCAAGAAGCGTTCGCGGTTGACCGCGGACTTGTTCTTGCCCTGCAGACGCCTGTCGATGAGGTGAGCCAAAATGCCTCCTGAAACTGTATGGGCGTTTATTGTTCCCCTCTCTCACGGTCAGGGTACTGCACGCCGCACACCTAGTCGCCCCTTCCCCTTCAAGGGGAAGGCCGGGATGGGGCCGGGTTTCGATCGCACTTCGGTGCATCGGAAACCCATCCCCGCCCTAACCCTCCCCTTGAAGGGGAGGGGACTCCAAGGTCTTGCAACCTGCAGCTCACCCTCGGCCTGAGGCACGAGAGGGGCTGTACTACATCACGACGACTTGCGGACCCGCAGGTACCACTCGCACAGCAGACGCACCTGCTTCGCGGTGTAACCCTTTGCCACCATGCGCGATACGAACTCCTGGTGCTTGTTCGCGTCGTCGGCGCTGGCCTTGGCGTTGAACGAGATCACCGGCAGCAGTTCCTCGGTGTTCGAGAACATCTTCTTCTCGATCACGGTGCGCAGCTTTTCGTAGCTGGTCCATGCCGGGTTCTTGCCGTTGTTCTGCGCGCGGGCGCGCAGAACGAAGTTGACGATCTCGTTGCGGAAGTCCTTCGGATTGGAAATCCCCGCCGGCTTCTCGATCTTCTCGAGTTCGCTGTTGAGCGCTTCGCGGTCGAAGCTCTCGCCAGTGTCCGGATCGCGGAATTCCTGGTCCTGGATCCAGAAGTCGGCGAACGTGACGTAGCGGTCGAAGATGTTCTGGCCGTACTCGGAATAGCTCTCGAGGTAGGCCGTCTGGATCTCCTTGCCGATGAACTCGACGTAGCGCTGCGCCAGGTACTCCTTGATGTACGACATGTACTTCTGCTCGGTCTCGGGCGGGAACTGCTCGCGCTCGACCTGTTGCTCCAGCACGTACAGCAGGTGCACCGGGTTGGCCGCGACTTCGGTGTTATCGAAGTTGAAGACGCGGGAGAGGATCTTGTACGCGAAGCGGGTCGACAGGCCGTTCATGCCCTCGTCCACGCCGGCGTAGTCGACATACTCCTGGCGCGACTTCGCCTTCGGGTCGGTGTCCTTCAGGTTCTCGCCGTCATACACCTGCATCTTGGAGAAGATGCTGGAGTTCTCCGGTTCCTTCAGGCGCGACAGCACCGCGAACTGCGCCATCATCTTCAGTGTGCCGGGCGCGCAGGGCGCCTTGCCGAGCGAGGAGCTGGCGACGAGCTTTTCGTAGATCTTGATCTCTTCCGACACGCGCAGGCAGTACGGCACCTTCACGATGTAGATACGGTCGAGGAATGCTTCGTTGTTCTTGTTGTTGCGGAAGGCCTTCCACTCGGATTCGTTCGAGTGCGCCAGCACGACGCCGTCGAAGGGGATCGCGCCGAAGCCTTCGGTGCCCTTGTAGTTGCCTTCCTGCGTTGCGGTCAAGAGCGGGTGCAGCACCTTGATCGGCGCCTTGAACATTTCAACGAATTCCATCAGGCCCTGGTTGGACAGGCACAGGCCGCCGGAGTAGCTGTAGGCGTCCGGATCATCCTGCGAGTAGTCTTCCAGCTTGCGGATGTCGACCTTGCCGACCAGCGAGGAAATGTCCTGGTTGTTTTCATCGCCCGGCTCGGTCTTGGAGATCGCGATCTGCTTGAGCACCGACGGATAACGCTTGACCACGCGGAACTGGTTGATGTCGCCGTTGAACTCGTGCAGGCGCTTGACGGCCCACGGGCTGGGAATGGTCTTCAGGTAGCGGCGGGGAATGCCGTAATCCTCTTCCAGAATCGCGCCGTCTTCCTCAGCGTTGAACAGGCCGAGCGGCGACTCGTTTACCGGCGAGCCCTTGATGCAATAGAAGGGCACATGTTCCATCAGCGACTTGAGCTTTTCGGCGATGGAGGATTTGCCGCCGCCGACGGGGCCGAGCAGGTAGAGGACCTGCTTGCGCTCTTCGAGGCCTTGCGCGGCATGACGGAAATAGGAAACGACCTGCTCGATGACCTCCTCCATTCCGTAGAACTCACGGAATGCCGGATAGATCTTGATCACTTTGTTGGCGAAGATGCGCGAGAGACGCGGATCGTGGCGGGTGTCGATCAGCTCGGGCTCGCCAATCGCTTCGAGCATGCGCTCGGCGGCAGTGGCGTAAGCAAGGCGATCGCGCTTGCACAACTCCAGATATTCTTGCAGGGAGTATTCCTCTTCCCGAGTCCGCTCATACCGTGCTGCGTAGTTGTCAAAGATCTTCATTGGGCTTCCTTTGATATGTGTCTACCGGTCGTGTGGGTGTCGGATACAGATTGATTTTCCACTCCGCAATTTAATAATACGCAGAATTTTTTCTAGTCGATAGGAAATTTTGCGCTTTTTTTTGAGAGGGAAAACAGTTGAAGAAAAGGCTTTCCACTTCGTCTTTTCAAAGCGGAATTTTCAGCGACTTTTTTTAAGGAATTGATTTGATTGCGTAAAACTTTTCGGAGGGAAAGTTGTCGTGCAGGCGCACTTTTCGTTGATGAGAAGGCAGCAGTGTGTGAGCTAAAAGCGACACTAGGAGGAAGGGTCGATGGAGACGCTTCATTACTGTCGCAATAATTTTCTTGCGACCCGGCAAGCTTGGGGTATAGTGGCTTTTAATACAGCTTATTTGCCCAACAATCCTTTCAGCTGTTCCTGCAGCTGACCGCGGACTTTTTCTTTCTGTTCGTCGAGCGACTTCTGCGCTTTCGCCCGCACTTCTTCTTTCCGCTCATCGAGTTTTTGTTTTGCCAGTTCGCTCGCCATGCCGGCGAGGTCGACCCGCCATCCGATCGCATTGAACGGACCTGACAGGCGCACCGGCAAGGTCAATCCTTTCAGCGCCTGCAGTTCCGGTCCGTCCTGCCCTTGCAGCGTGGAGACCACCGTTGTTCTCGCGAGGTAGTCCAGCCTGTCCTCGGCGAGGTTGATGGTGCCGGAGCCGGCCACGCGCACCAGCGGCGACTTGATCGCGAGGTCTTCGTTGTGCGCCACACCATTGACGATGCGGAAGCTCGCGCTCAGTTCGCTGAAATCGGTTTTCTGTGTCGTGGACCCGGTTCCGCCCTGCTGCTTTTCATTGCCGCGCAGTTCGCCCACACGCGCCTTCGCTTCGCGTATGGCCTGCGCGATATTGACGCCCTTGATCGCACCGTCGCGCAATTCCAGCCGGGCGCTGCCGTTCAATCCCTTCTTGATCTGTTCGAATGCCGCGCCGGCGGCGGTGAGGTCGAGCTGCACATTGCCTTTTCCGTCCAGCGTGTCCTTGTCGATTGCATCTTTCATCAGCGGGCCGATGTCGATGCCGCTCAGCGTCTGCCGCATCGCGTAACGCGCGGGCTTGCCCGACGCGATGCGGAGCGAACCGGACACATTGCCGCCGTACAGGCCGGCCGACAACGGCTCGATATCGAGCTTGCCGCCCGACGCGCGCATATCCATGCGCACGTTCGCCATGCGGATATTCGCCGCCTTGAGCGCGCCCACGCGCAGCACGCCGTTGGTCTCCAGTTTCTGCAGCACCGCGAAGTCCATCGGCGCTTCCGCTGCCGGCGCCTGCGCAGGTGTCTTGGCCGCCGCCGGTTTCGTCTCGGCCCCTGCCTTGGCACGATAGCGGTCGAGGTCGAGCTGGTCGATGCCCACATCGAACGTCGTCGCGAGCGGCGAGAAACCGCGCAGGCCGAGCTTGGCGCGGAAGGCGCTCTGGTCGACGCTGCCGTTCAGCATCGCCGAGCCTGTCTCCTTGCCATAGTTCACCGCGATGTTGCCGGTCGCTTTCAGTGCGAGCGGACCGCCGGCGGGATTGGGCAGCGCGAGGTTCGCCGCCAGTCTCTGCAACTCCACGTATTTCGATTCCATGTCCACCGCCAACGGCGTGGACAACGTGCCGCTGATCGGTGAGCCGCCCTGCCGGCCGTCGACCGACAGGTTCATCTGCGGCGAGGTGAATTGCATCTTGTCGATGTTGCCCGAGACCGCGCCCGAGAGTTTCAGCTTTGCATCGAGGGTCGTGTCGCGCACGCTTGCGTCCAGCGCCAGCGAGGGCAGGCGGAAGGATTGCGGGCTGCCTTCGAACGAGGGCACGCTGAAGTTGGCCGCGACGTTGCGCGCGCCATCCACCAACCGCGCTTCGCCTGTCAGCTTGCCGCCGCTGACCTTGGCATCGGTGACGGCCAGCGATGGAATGCTGAACTTCGCCTCGATGGCCTCGCGACCGCGCTTTCCCTTCGCGTCCAGTGCGATTGCGTCGAGTGCGAAGCGCCTCGCGTCCGGCTGCAGGTCGGCGTCGCCGGACAGTTTCAGGTCGAGGTCGGTGATGCCGGCCAGGGCTCCCTTGACGCTGCCGTCCACGCCTTTCAGGACGTAATGTTTCTTTTCGAGGTCGAAGGTAAAGCCCGTCTTGAGCGCAACGCGCGCATCGATGTCGGGCTTGTTGCCTTTGACTTGCGCAGCGAGCTGCAGGTCACTCGGGCGGCCGGGAGCGATGCTGCCGGTTTCCAGGTCGAGTCCGGTGACCGCGATCTTGCGGTCCTGTTGCCCGTCGTCGTAGTTGAGCTGTGCACCGCTCAGCGTGATACCGTCGATGTCGAAGCGGAACTGCTGCCCGGGTTCGCCCGGCGCTGCCGCTTCCGTCTTTTCCTTCGGCGCAAGCAGGTCATCGTAGTTGGTGCTGCCATCCTTGAAGCGCCGGATGTTCGCGCGCAAGCCTTCGATGCGCACCTGGTCGACCACCAGGTCCTTCTTCAGCAGGGGTATCAGCGCGAGCGAGAGGCGGGCGCTGTCGACCGATGCGAATTCGGCGCTGCCCTTGTGCTCGGAAATGGAGAGCTTGCCGAGCTCGACACCGAGCTTGGGAAAGAAGCGCAGCCGGATGTCGCCCGGAATGGCCAGGGTGCGCTGCGTCTTTTCCTGCACCAGCCGGATCAGCTGCGGCTTGTAGTCGTTGGGATTGAATTGCGCAGCGAAGATCGCCGCCGCCCCGATGAGCAGCGCGAGCAGGACTGCAACGACGATGAGGGCAATCTTAAAGGTCTTGCGCATGCTGTCCCGGCGCCGCCCGCACTTCACCCCCGCCCCCACTACGGCGATAGGCTTTCAGTGCGTAGCGGGCGGGATCGAGTGCCTCGGCGAGTTCACGTTCGATCGGCAACGGTTCCCCTTCGAGCGCGGACGCGAGCAGTTCGGCGGCAAACGGCGCCCAGACGATGCCGCGCGAGCCGTAGGCGAGCAGGCCATGCAGGCCGGGCAGGCGCGGCACGTCGCGCAGGCGGCTTCCCTTGATCGGCTGCGCCGGGTCGGGCAGCGCGCCTGCCAGCGGCAAGCGGTCCGGGGAAACGCAGCGGAAGCCTACCCGTCCGGCCAGCGGGACACTGACGCCGGCCTGCGGCAGCACTTGCGCGAGCCCGGCCATGTTTTCGTCATGGCTGGACTGCCGCAACTGCGCGTCGCTGTCGAGATCGTAGGACGCGCCGACGCAGCAGGTCCCGTTCGCCGGTCCCGCCACATACGCCTCGCCGCACAGCACGACGTTTAACGGCGGTAATGCGGCAGCCGCGACGTGCGCCACCTGTCCGCGAATTGCGCCCAGGGGTAATCCTTGTGTTTGAGGAAAGGATGTTGCATTAGTTCCATTGGCGATGATGACGACCGGCGCCTGCGCGATGGGTTTGCCCGCGCCGTCGCGCACCGTCCATTCATCGCCGCTGCGCTCCAGCGCAACCGCTTCCCGTACGAAGCAGCGCTGCAATTTTTCTCCGCATGCATCGAGCAGTGCCGCGCACAGGCTGGGCGGCGTCACCCAGCCGCCCTGCGGGAAAAACCAGGCGCCGTGCGCATCGGCATTGCCGGTCATGCCGGCGACGGCGGCTGCGTCGAGCCAGCGCACGAATTCTTCCGGAAAGCCGAGCGACTGCACGGCCTCCTGCTGCATGCGCGCATGCTCCGCGTCGCGCGCAAGGTGCAGCACGCCGCAGGCATCGCCAGCGAAGGCCTGGCCGATGCCTCCGAGTTGTTCCCAGCGGCGCACGGTGTACAAGAAGGCGGCGCGCAACAGGCGCGAGGACAGGTTGTCATCCTTCGAGAGCAAGGGCATGGCGATGCCGGCCAGGTTGCCCGATGCTTCCTGCGCCGGCTTGTCGTGGCGCTCGACAAGCGTCACTTGCCAGCCTCGCGCGGCAAGCCGCTCGCAGGCCGCACTGCCGGCCACGCCGGCGCCGATCACCACCGCGCGGCGCTCTTGCGGCTCGGGACGCGCGGGTATCGGCCAGCGCGGCGCATAGCGTGCCGCCAGCATGTCGCGCTTGCGTCCGAATCCCGGCCTCTTCTCGCACAGGAAGCCGCCTTGCGCCAGCGCCTGGCGCACCGCGCCCGACACGGTATACGTCGCCGCGGTGGCCCCGCTTGCCGCCATGCGCCCCATGCGCACGAGCACCTCGGGCGCCCACATCTCCGGATTCTTGCCGGGCGCGAAGCCATCGAGGTAGAACGCGTCGGCGGCGGCATCCACCTGCGGCAGACAATCGGCGACGTCGCCGAAGGCGAGCGTGAGGATGACCCGGCCTGCATCCAGCTCGATGCGATGGAAGCCGGCGACCAGCGGCGGCCATGCGTCGCGCAGGGCGGCCGACAGATCCGCCAGTTCCGGCCAGTGCGCATGCAGTTGCGCGAGATCGGCCGCGGCGAAGGGATGCTTTTCGATAGCGACATAATGCAGGCGCGCGCTGCGCGCAGGGTCGTCGCGCCATGCTTGCCAGGTGGCGAGGAAGTTCAGGCCGAGGCCAAAGCCGGTCTCGAGGATGGTGAAGCGCGTGCGGCCCTGCCAGCGCCCCGGCAAGCCGTTCCCGTCGAGAAAAACATGGTGCGCCTGCGCCAGCCCGCCGTCGGCGGAATGATAGACGTCGCCATACGATTCGGCGTAGGGAATGCCGTCGGTGAAGGAAAGCGTGGCGGGTTGGAGTCGGTATGGCATGGTCACGGTTCAGAAGGAAACGGCGTCATTGTAGTGCTTGTCCTATCTCGAATCCGCTGCAAAAAAGTATTCGCGCGCGACGGACAATTGAGATAATACGCACCCACAATAATTCCATTCCGTTTGAACCCGATGAATCGCTCCAGCAATACCGCGTCGGAAGACCGCCCCCTTTATGTCGTCAAGAACTCGCGCGTGCACGGCCGCGGCGTGTTCGCCGCCCGCAAGATCCCGGCAGGCACCTGCATCATCGAATACGAGGGCGAGCGCATCGACTGGAAGGAAGCCGTGCGCCGCGAAAACCTGAAGGCGGCGGACGATTTCCATACCTTCTTCTTCAGCCTGGACGACGGCAGGATCATCGACGGCGGCAGCATGGGCAACGACGCGCGCTGGATCAACCATGCCTGCGAACCGAACTGCGAAGCGCGCGAAGAAGAGGGACGCGTGTTCATCCACGCGCTGCGCGACATTGCGCGCGGCGAAGAGCTCAATTACGACTACGGCCTGATCCTGGAAGAGCGCCACACGCCGGCGCTCAAGCGTGCCTACCAGTGCCTGTGCGGCGCGCCGACCTGCCGGCACACCATGCTGGCGCCGAAGAAGAGACGGAAAAGCGCGTGATCAGTGCGGGCTGAGCATCTTCAGCCCCGCAATTCCGCCCAGGATCAGGGCCACGCAAAGCCACTGCCCCACCGACAAGCCTTCCTTGAGCAGCACGGCGCCGAGGATGGCGGTGCCGACGATGCCGATGCCTGTCCATACCGCATACGAGGTGCCGACGGGCAGGGTGCGCATGGCAACCCCCAGCAGCACCACGCTGACGACCATGGAAACGAGTGTCAGCACCGAGGGCACGGGGCGGGAAAAACCTTCTGTGTATTTGAGGCCGATGGCCCAGCCGACCTCGAACAGGCCGGCGATGATCAGGATGAACCAGGACATAGTTTGACCAAAACAAATCCGTGGCCGTCCACGGGTGGGTCTGAAGAGGCGGGGTCGTCCCCGCATTCGGGATGTGCGCCCCATGACGGAGCAGGGGGCCAGGCGTTACTTTACCCGATGCCGGCGCAATTTGCTGGCGGCTCTCAGGCCGCGATCTCGAAGCGGTTCCGGCCGTTGCGCTTGGCATCGAACAGCGCGGCGTCGGCGCGGTTGATGGTGTCGGAGATGTGCTCGCCCCGGCGGCGCTGGGCAATGCCGAAGCTGGCCGAGATGCGCACCGGTTCGCCGTCGGCAATCATTTCGATCTCCGCGATCGCCAGCCGCATGCGCTCCACCACGTGCGCGCCGTCGTCGGCCGCGGCCTCCGGCATGATGATCATGAATTCCTCACCGCCCCAGCGGCCGCACAGGTCGTAGTCGCGCACGCCGTCGCGGATGGCGTTGGCGATGCGCATCAGCACCTTGTCGCCGGCTTCGTGGCCGTAGGCGTCGTTGACCGCCTTGAAACGGTCGACGTCGACCAGCACCACCGTCAGCGGGTGTTCGAGGCGGTCGGCGCGTGCCGTTTCCGCCTTCAGGTGTTCCATCAGCATGCGGCGGTTGCCGATCCCGGTGAGCGCGTCCTTGGTCGACGCATCCTTCAGCGCTTCGTTCAGGTCGCGCATCATGGACTGGTAACGGTCGGAAATGCGTGCGATCTTTTCCAGCTGGCGCAGCTGCTTCTGGTAGCGGCCGGCGATCGATTCCTTCTGTTCGCGGCCGACGCTCTGGTAGCGATCCGAGATGCGCATGATGCGGTCGATCTGGTGCAGCAGGCTGCGGTATTCCGCGTACAGCTCTTCCAGCGCGTAGCGCAGCGGGTTGCCCTCGTTCTCCGGGTCAGCCAGCAGCGTCTCGATCATCAGCTCCAGATGCTTCTCGTCGCGCACGATCACTCCACCTGGCTGGTGATATGGAATGGAAAACTGCAGTCTTCCTTGAACTCTTCGGCCAGCTCCGCAACGCGCTCGTTCTGCTCGTCGTAGTACCAGTTGACCGTCACCCTGCCCCCGGCCTGATGCGCCTCTTCGAGGATGTCGAAGATATCCATCATGGCCTTGACGCTGCTGGTGTTCAGGTACAGCAGGTGCAGGTTCAGCGTCAGGGGGCGGCCGGCTTGCGCCAGGTACTCCTCGATCCAGCGCATGGCCGGGGAAAACAGTTCGAAGGAGTTTTCCGGGTAGGAATCGCCGCGCATTTCCACGGTGCCCTCCCTGTAGTCGGTCATGATCGACGGCGTCGACTGGGTGCTTTCGATGATCAGGTTATCCATTCTTCTTTCTCCGTTACATGACTACGCGCATGCTGAAGAACGCGCGGCCGTCGTCCAGTGTGCGCAGGGCGCAGGACAGCGGCTCGGCCGCCTTGCGCGCGAGATCGATCAGGCCGAGGCCGGCGCCGGTGACGGCACCCTCTTCCCGCGGCTTGCGCAACTGTTCCTTGTATTCCGCCTTGAGCTGGGCCTTGTCCAGGGAGGCGAGCTTCCTTACCCGTGCCTCCAGTTCCGGGCCGTCGGCCGCGTCGAGGATATTGCCGGCCGAGACCACGTAATGCCCCTCGGCGTCCCGCGCGATGACCACCGTGGCCGCCGCTTCCGACTCGTCCCAGCCCTTGCGCGCGGCGTAGTGGCGGATGTTCTGCGTCAGCTCGATGTACGCGCCGAACACATCCATCGCCGACGACGCGGTGGCATTCTCGCGCTCCATGTAGTTGCGCAGGGCGTTGCCGATCTCCTCGATCAGGCTCTTGGTCAGCGGGCCGTTGAAGCACAGCATGATGCGCTGCTGGTTGTAGGTCTGCTGCAGTGAAAACAAATCGATCAGTTCCATGGTTCTCCCTGGAGGGTGTGATGAACTGGATTGAGGGTCGCGCGGTCCGGTTCATGACACTCTGCAAACCGGAAGCACAGCATCGTGATGTCGTCGCGCTGCGGATGATTGCCCTGGTATTCCGCCAGGGTGCTGGCGAATGCACTGCTTTGTTCTGTCAGCGGCCGCCGGGCGTGCCGGCGCAGCATGTCGACGAAGCGGGCATTGCCGAAGCCGAAACCCTTCTCGCCGCCTGCCTGGTCGAGGAATCCGTCGGTGCTGAGATAGAAGGTGCGCGCCGGCAGCAGCGGAACGCTTTCGTTCGCGTATTCGCCGATGTAACGGTCGCCGATCGAGCGCCGTGCGCCATGGATGCTGCCGACCTCCTCGCCGTCGCTCCAGTAGAGCGCAATGCGCGCGCCGGCGAAGGTAACGCTGCGCGCGGCATGGTCGACATAGGCGATGCCGGCGTCCATCATGGTCGCGATGTCGCGCCGCCTGTCGTCGATCTGCAGCATCGCGCGGATCACGGCATCGGTGCGGCTGAGGATGGCGGCGGGGTCGCGGGCGCCGGCCTCGTCGATCGCCTGGTCGATCGCCGCCCGCGCCAGCATGGTCATGAAGGCACCCGGTACGCCGTGGCCGGCGCAGTCGACCACGCCGAGCAGGCAGCCGCCTTCGACTTCGCGGTACACATAGAAGTCGCCGCCGACCACGTCGCGTGGACGCCAGAGGACGAAATGGTTATCGCCGAGGGCATTGGTGAGCTGGCGGTCGGGCAGGATCGCGCGCTGGATCAGGCTGGCGTAGGAAATGGAATCGCTGATCTTCTTGTGCGCCAGCGACATTTCGCTGTTCGCGCGCGTCAGTTCCTGCGTGCGGTGGCGCACCGTTTCTTCCAGTTCCTCGGTGTGGCGGCGCACCTTGTCGGCCATCGCACCGAAGGCGCGGGTCAGTGCACCGATCTCGTCCCTGCCCGCGGGCGGCAGCGCGACGGCGTAATTGCCCGCGGCCATTTCCTGGGCCGACTGCTTCAGCTTGAACAGCGGCGCGATCACCAGCCGGTTCAGCGCGTACACGAAGCCCGCCATGACCAGCGCAAGCAGCGCCAGCATGGCCAGCACCACCCATTTCAGCAGCGCCCGGTCGAGCAATTCGGCGACGTCGAGATCGACCGCCGTCAGCACATGCCATTTGAGTTCGGGAATATAGGACACGGCCAGCAGCTGGTCCCTGCCGTCCAGCCTGGCGGAGAACAGTTCCGCGGTCCCGGGCCGCAAGGCGGCGCGCATGAGTGCGCCTTTCGCGGCCGCGACATCCTTCTCGCCGTGCAGCAGTCCGAACAGGGACTTGTCTCGCCCGGCGTCGGTGGTGCCGGAGTTGAAGGCGATGCGCTTGTTGTCCGGGTGGGCCTGGATGGCGGCATTGGTGTCGATGATCATCGGCGTGACGCCCGGCTCGGAAGTGCTGATGAAGTCCTTCAGGAAGGTGGACAGGTCGAGGCCGGTCCCCGCCAGGCCGATCTTGCGCTCGCCTTCCTTCACGAGGACGTTGAACCACACCTTGGTCACGCCGAGCTTCACGTCGGGGTCGACGTTGATGTTGAAGGGCCGGTCGTTCTTCAGCGTGTTGAAGTACCAGCTGTCGTTGCGGTCGTCTTCCTTGAGGGTGTAGCGCGGCGCGTCGCTGTAGGGCGACTTGGTGTCGTTGAAGAAGTAATGCTTCGTGACGTCCGAGATGATGAAGTAGGACTTGTCGGTGAAATCGCGGCGGAAGCTTTCGGCCTCCTGCAGGGCGCTGGCCTTTTTCGCGGGATGCTCGTCGTCGAGCAGCCACTGGCGGATCACCTGCGAATCGGCCAGGCGCAGGGACAAGGCGAGTTCGCGCGCGACGGGAGCGAGGATGCGCTCGCGGTTAAGCAGCGTGAAGTTGCGGGTGTAGGCGGTGCCGAGATGGGAACGGATCGATTCGACGGCCTGGAAAGCAACCAGGCTCGCCAGCAGGAGGACCAGGACGCAGGTAGCGAACAGAGCAAGAACCGACTTGCCGCGAAGGCCGAACGCGCGCCGCATGAATTCTCCAGCTTGTTGAATGGCCGGAGGCGCACCGAGCAGCGCCCCTCTCCCCTGCCCGCAGGAAGGCAGCGGACGGGGAAATTCTGCCAGTCATTGTGACCGCGCGCAATGTTCTTCGGCCGATTGTCGTCCGGGCGTCAATCAACCTGCTTGTCGAATTGTCATTGCCCGAGCACGGCGAACTGCCAGCCGAAGAAGGCGATCAGTGCGACGGCGATGGTCAGCAGTTGCTTCTTCGTCGCGGCGCAGACGAGGATCGCGATGATGGAGGCGACCAGTTGCGGATTGCGCCAGGTGAGTTCGAGACCCTCGTTATGCGGGGCGATCACCATCGGCACGATGATGGCCGTGAGCACGGTCACCGGGACGAAGCCCAGTGCCTGCTGCAGCAGCGGCGGGAAGGTCACGCGGCCGCCGAGCACGAAGATGGTGGCCTTGATGAAGACCGTGACCGCGGCCATGCCGAGGATCATCCAGGTATGGCTCATGCCGCGTTCCTCCCTTG
>Ga0196971_1000398_pt1 | contig 34726 bp, 30 predicted proteins | sample S1v_1013CmetaG_FD_148660 | JGI IMG/M metagenome (GOLD analysis project Ga0196971, IMG submission 148660) | Soil microbial communities from Anza Borrego desert, Southern California, United States - S1+v_10-13C | ecosystem: Environmental > Terrestrial > Soil > Desert | place: USA: California...
ATTTTCTTTGTATATTTTGCTGTTTTTCTCTTCAAAAAATAAATAAAACCCTTGATTTTCAAGGGTTTTCAGACAGATTGTGGTGGAGGCGAGGGGAATCGAACCCCTGTCCGAAAGCATCTTGGTCACAGCTTCTCCGAGCGCAGTCAGTGATTTAACATTCCCTCTGCTGCACGCCCACAGACAGGCTCACAGCTTCAGTAGCTTCATAATGCGTCAGTTACCTCAAAGCTTTGGTAGTGACGTACCCCGCTAAATGACGCCCAATCCCAAGGTGCGGGAACCCCGGGTTGAACGAGCAGCCCTTAGGCTGCTAACGCGTAATTTTCGTTAGCGTTTAAATTTAATTTTCCAGCTTTTTTAGGTGCCTCTGGAACCACCGCTCGCTGCCACGGCCTCAACTACCCCCGTCGAAACCATTACGCCCCCGTGTTTATTAGCTTATTAGCTGTTCTACGTAGTCTGGTAATAGGCTATAGGTCTAAGTGTGCCTTCGAAGTCCAGCTTGGTTCTAGAGACTAGCGACTAATATCTAGTGACTAACCCTGACCTCGTACCCCGAAGCCTAATACTCCTTCCCTCTGAACTGCCTTTCCATTTCTCTTTTTGCATCCCGTTCCGCGATGTCATGGCGCTTGTCGTGAAGCTCCTTGCCTTTTGCTATTGCTAGCTGAACCTTTACCAGGCTGCCTTTGAGATAAATCGAAAGCGGTATCAGAGTGTAGCCTTTTTGCTGTACATAACCTATGAGTTTGTTTATTTCATACTTGTGCAAAAGCAGCCGTCTTGTCCTCATAGGATCTTTGTTGAATATATTGCCCTGCTCATATGGACTTATGTGCATGTTGTAAACATAGACCTGGCCTTTGTCCACCGCAGCATAGCTGTCCTTCAGGTTTACACTGCCCTTCCTTATGGACTTTACTTCTGTGCCGGAAAGCTCAATTCCGGCTTCGTAAGAATCCTCAATGAAGTACTCATGTCTTGCTTTTTTATTCTGTGCAATTGTTTTTAAGCTGCTGTTAGCCATTGTCATCATACTCCGCAATATATTCTACAGTAATCCGGTTTTCATAAATATTCCAGCCGGATTTGAACGTGTATATATATTATATCATCCGGTGTATTAGTGTCAACTTATATATTATAATGAAACATAAATGTAATATCAATGTAAATAACTGCTATATCAGATAATAAAAGTATAGAGAGTGCAGCTTCCTATTCTTCATTTCTCAAATCGACAAGCACAAAATCTATGGTCCTGTTGGCAATATCGGCACCCTGTACTCTTATCCTTACATTGTCGCCTATTCTGAAGGTCTTTCTCTTCCTCTCGCCTATGAGTGTATGATGTACCTCATCATACTGATAATAATCATCCTCCATATTACTCATATGAACCAGACCTTCAATGGTATTTTCCAGTTCAACAAACATACCGAAGGATGTTACATTGGATATTATCCCCTCATATTCCTCTCCGATCCTGTCCTTCATGTATTCAGTCTTCTTTAGGTCCTCCACCGCTCTTTCCGCTTCATCAGCCGCCCGTTCTCTTATGGATGACTGTTCGGCGATGCCCTCTATGACAGACTGCAGGTGTTTCAGCCTCTTTTCAGTCAGCTTGCCGTGGATATCCTCTTTTATTATTCTATGTATCATAAGGTCAGGATATCTTCTTATGGGTGAAGTAAAGTGACAGTAATATTTTGCAGCAAGCCCGAAATGCCCCATACTGGTTGAGGTATACCTTGCTTTTTTCAGTGAACGCAGCATCAGCGTGTTTATTATCCGTTCCTCTTTTGTCCCTTTGATCTGATCGGTAAGCTGCTGCAATGCTTTAGGATGTATCTCCGCTATCCCTTTCAGGTGATACCCGAAATTGAATATGAACTCATTAAAGGCCTGAAGCTTTTCTGCATTCGGATCTTCATGGACCCTGTAAACAAAAGGTATCTCCTTCCAGTACATGTGCTCAGCAATTGTTTCATTGCAGACAAGCATGAATTCCTCTATTATCTTCTCTGATATTCCTCTTTCATAAGGTCTTATCTCTACCGGCCTGCCCTTTTCATCCAGAATGATTTTGGTCTCTTCAAATTCAAACTCTATGCTTCCCCTTGAACGTCTCCTGTTGTTGAGTATCTCCATGAGTTTTTCCATTTGCCTGAAGGTATCAACAAGGCCGCTGTATTTTTCCATTACCTCCGGGTCGCTGCCTTCTAGTATTTTGTTCACATTCTTGTAAGTCATTCTTTCTTTTGTTTTTATTACGCTTTCATAAATTTCGTATTTCTTTACCTTGCCCTTCTTGTCTATTTCCATGTCACAGCTCAGAGTCAGCCTTTCTATCTGGGGATTCAGGCTGCAAATGCCGTTGGACAATCTTCTCGGCAGCATCGGTACCACCCTGTCGACCAGGTAAACGCTGGTTCCTCTTTTTAAAGCTTCCTTATCAAGGTATGAATTTTCAAAAACATAGTGACTTACATCGGCTATATGAACTCCCAGCATATAATTGCCGTTAGGCAGCAGCTCCAGGGATACTGCATCATCCAGATCCTTTGCATCTTCACCGTCTATTGTCACGATCACCCTGTCCCTTAGGTCCTTCCTTTTTGTGATATCTGCTTCAGAGACCCGCTCAGGTATCTTTCCTGCCTGTTCCTCCACCTCTGTGGGAAAATCCTCCGGCAGATTGTGCCCTCTGATGATTGAAATGATATCGGTGCCTATATCATCCTTATGCCCCAGGATCTCAACCACCACACCTTCAGGATTCCTCCTGGCCTCCGGCCACTCTGTTATTTCAACAACTACCTTATGTCCATCCCTTGCTCCGTTAAAATCAGACTTGGATATAAAAATATCCTGATATATTCTTGGATCATCAGGCACCATAAATCCGAAGCCTTTGCCGCTCTCGAAGGTTCCTACCACCTTCTCGTTCGACCGCTTCAGTATCTTTATTACCTCGCCCTCGCTCTTCTTTGTACCCAATTCACCGGCTGTAAGCCTTACTATGACTCTATCGTTATGCATTGCGCCGTTCAGGTTTTCTACAGGTATGAAAAGGTCACGTATTTCCTTGTTATCAGGTATAAGAAAGCCGAAGCCCTTTTTGTTCCCCTGTATGCGCCCGGGTATCAGATTCATCTTTTCTGTCACACCATATTTATTTTTCCTTGTGATTATTATGCTTCCATCCTCAAGCAGAGAATTAAGCACTTCTTCAAATTCCGAAGCCTGCTGGAATTCCTGCTGAAATTCCTGGATCAACTCATTATACGTCAATGGTTTGTATGCGTCCTCCTTCATGAAGGACAGCAGCTTATTCTTCATCTCAATATTTATTACCTTTTCCGGATTATCCAATACTGCTACACCTCTTTTCTTCATTATCCTTATCTCCGTTCCATTCCGACCTGGATTTTATAAAACCGTACACTTCCTTAAATACCTGCTCCTTTTCATTATCACAGGTTATTATATGCCCGCTGTTATGCAGATAGATTATACTCTTGTCCTTAGAACCTATGTTATTATAAATAATATTTGCACTTAAAGGGCTCACTGTCCGGTCACCATAAGATTGCATGATGAGTACGGGCTTTTCTATAAATTTAAGATTTGCCTTAACATACCTTATCAGCTTGAACAAGTTGTGCACACTTTTTATTGGAGATTTATCATAGCTTATAATATTTATATCCTTCTTTTCAGGATTCCTTAATATATATGTTCTGAAATTCCTTTCAATAAAAGCGAAGGCTGCCGACTTGCCGTGAATCCTTATTGGAGCTGAAAGTACTGCAGCGCCCTTTATATCGTAATTTCTTGCCAGATACAGGGACAGAAGCCCTCCCATGGAAAGCCCCACAGCAAATACCTCATCGCACTCCTGCTTCAATGCCTTGTAACCTTCTACAGCTCCGCGTATCCAATCCCTGTAACTGCATTTCTTCATATCCTCCGGTGATGTACCATGGCCTTTCAGCAGGATTCCTTTCACTGTATATCCTTTGTCCCTGAGGTACTCTCCAAGAACACGCACTTCGGAGGGAGTTCCTGTGAATCCATGAATGAGCAGTACGCCGGTATTATTGCCCTCATAGTAAAATTCCTTTGCATATTCGCTATTCATATTATTCAAGAAAATAACCTCCTAAAATTCGCAAAAAGCAGTCTTAACGTTATTGAATCCGGTCACTGGCCTATAAGCATTCATGTACTTAAAACATCTACAGTTATTATAAGCACATTTGCTTCATAACATTCAAAACGCTTTTTCAACCAATACTGCAATTATTATTTCCCAGGCAAACATTCTCTTCTACTATTTTAACTTTTGCACTAAATATCCAAACATAATAATATTCAAAAGCACTATAACAGGTATTCCTACTTTAAATTTCAGGTGCTTGGTTTTATGATGAAAAAAACTCATTCCTAACAGCACACCTAATCCTCCGCCTATTATACCTGAGGTAAAAATACTGTTTTCACTTATCCTGCTTTTGTGCCTGCGTGCTTTGTGTTTGTCTATCCCCATTATTCCAAAAGCTGCCATATTTACGACTATAAGATAAATCACTAATACTTTCATCGGTACCTCCTCTACATTTCGCGAAAAACATTTTATATAATTAGTTCCAATTTCGCGTAAATGTTCCCTTGACTCTATTGAATTCGCTCTACCCCATAAGCATACTAGTGCGTTCAATATCATAAAAAAATTAAGAGATGATAATTTCTACCATCTCTTCTTATATTACATGATTATAAATTTATTATCAAATTCTATAAGGGTTACGGATATCCGGAAAACTAAATGAATAATGGTGCAAATACCAAGGCAACTATGGTCATAAGCTTTATCAGTATATTCATTGAAGGACCTGCGGTATCCTTAAAGGGATCTCCTACTGTATCTCCTACAACGGCTGCCTTATGCGGATCGCTTCCTTTACCGCCGTATTCCCCTGACTCTATATACTTCTTGGCATTATCCCATGCACCGCCAGAGTTTGCCATCATGATTGCCAGAAGAACTCCGGTAACAACAGCACCGGCTATCAATCCTCCAAGAGCGCCTTTTCCCAGCAGCATACCTACAAGTACAGGAGCTGCTACGGCTAAAAGACCTGGTAAGATCATTTCCCTTAAGGCTGCGGAAGTAGAAATGTCAACACACCTTGCATAATCAGGCTTAGCTTCGCTTTCCATTATGCCCGGAATTTCTCTGAACTGCCGTCTGACTTCTTCTATCATCTGATAGGCAGCCTTGCTTACTGCTTCCATAGTAAGGGCGGCAAAAAGGAATGGAAGCATGCCTCCGATGAACAAGCCTATCATTACATTGGGATCAAGTATGTCTATCCTTTCAAGCTGTACAGCCTGTGAATACGATACAAACAGTGCAAGTGCTGTCAGCGCGGCAGAGCCTATAGCAAAGCCCTTTCCTATTGCAGCTGTGGTATTGCCTACTGAATCAAGCTTATCAGTTATTGCTCTTACGGATTTTGGCAAACCTGCCATTTCAGCGATGCCCCCGGCATTATCGGCAATAGGACCGTAGGCATCTACCGCAACTGTCATACCAGTGGTTGAAAGCATTCCGACTGCTGCAAGGGCTATACCATAAAGTCCTGCAAACTTATATGACACAAGCACTGCCAGAGCTATGAAGATCACCGGAGCTACAGTGGAAAGCATGCCTACTCCAAGGCCGCTTATTATGGTGGTTGCCGGTCCTGTACTGGACTGCTGTGCAATTTTCTTTACGTACTTGTAATCACCAGAAGTATATACCTCTGTAAGATAACCTATAATCATACCTACAACTAATCCTGCAGAAACTGCCCAGAAGGCATTCAGATTACCGAACATATATCTGCTCAATATAAAGGATGCGGCTATTACTATCAAAGAACTGCCATATGTACCATTTCTGAGAGCATTTTGCGGATTGCTCTTCTCATCGGTTCTTACAAAAATAGTGCCTATTATCGAAGCAATAATACCTATAGCGGATAAGAGCAAAGGAAACAATACACCTTCCGCCTTACCTGCATAAAATATCGCGCCAAGGGTTATTGCAGATATAATCGAGCCCACATAGGATTCAAACAAGTCAGCACCCATACCGGCCACATCACCAACATTATCTCCGACATTGTCGGCTATAACTGCCGGATTTCTCGGATCGTCCTCCGGTATGCCTGCTTCCACCTTACCTACAAGATCAGCACCAACATCAGCAGCTTTTGTATATATACCTCCGCCTACACGGGCAAACAATGCAATGGAACTGGCACCCAGCCCAAAACCTGTTACTACGGCAGCATCCTTAATGATGATAAATAAAATACCAACGCCAAGGAGACCCAGACCAACAACACACATTCCCATTACAGCTCCACCCCTGAAAGCGATGCCAAGAGCTTCATTCTGCCCTCTCTGTGCTGCACTTGCTGTTCTTGCATTTGCTTTTGTCGCCACCTGCATACCAAAGAAGCCTGCAAGTATTGAACAGCCTGCTCCGATAATGAAGCATACTGCGGTCAGCCAGCTATTAAGGAATATCCCTATAATAATGGACAAAACCAGAATAAATACGGCAAGCACCTTGTATTCCCTGAACAGGAATGCCATTGCCCCTTCATGGATATAGCCCATTATAGCTTTCATCCTGTCGTTTCCGGGATCTTTCCTGCCTATGCCGGTAGCCAATATCCATGCGAAAACCAGCGCAAGCACTCCTGCCAGCGGAGCCAGAATCATTAAATTCATCCAATAACCCTCCTAAACATTTCCATGATACTCATAATACTGTATACATGATTTATACATAATATAGCCTAACATTAATGTCAGGCTATTATTATCAAAATATTATTTTACAAGTACCAGTACAACCGATAAAACCATGAACAAAATTGCACTTGCTGTTGTCAACTTAGAAAACAAGGCTTCGTAGCCTTTGCTTGCTTTCTTTCCGAAAAGCTGCTCCGCACCTCCAGCTATTGAACCGGACAGTCCGGCACTTCTTCCCGGCTGTAAAAGCACGCTCACAATTAATGTCAGACAAACAATGTACTGTAAAATTATTAAAGCTATTCTCACTCCCAGCACCTCCCATCTTCCTGTAGTTCTCATCTCTTTGTGCCAAAAGAACGCGTAGTACATCTATTCTTTCGCTCTTTCCGCTTTTTATACACCCAAATTTTAGGTGTAATCCTACATGAAACATTCTAACACAAAGATTGATAAAACACAATAATGGGATATTTACTATACCCCATTATTATATCACATATTTTTAAATTGTATAGCACTTATAGATTAAAAAACGCATTTATGCCCAAATATTTTGCCATTGTATCCAGACCTTCTTCTATCCTCATAAGCTGATTGTACTTTGCAACCCTGTCAGTTCTTGAGGGAGCGCCGGTTTTTATCTGTCCCGCATTTACTGCAACAACCAAATCAGCAATTGTAACATCCTCAGTTTCACCGGAACGGTGAGAAATAACAGCTGTATATCCTGCCCTGTTTGCCATCTGTATTGCATCCAATGTCTCTGTCAAAGTTCCGATCTGGTTGACCTTTATGAGAATTGAGTTGCACACACCAAGCTTGATACCCTTTGATAATCTTTCAGTATTTGTAACAAAGAGATCGTCTCCTACCAGCTGAATCTTTCCGCCCAGCTTGTCTGTCATAAGCTTCCAGCCGTCCCAATCCTCTTCTGCCATACCGTCTTCAATTGATATTATCGGATACCTGTTGACAAGGTCAGCCCAATATTCTACCATCTCTTCTTTTGTCTTCATAAAGTCCGATTTCCAGAAATAATACTTGCCTTCCTGACCCTTTGCCTTAGCTTCTTCAAACATTTCTGTAGCTGCAGGGTCCAGAGCAATGAAAAACTCCTTGCCAGGCTTATATCCGGCTTTGTTTATCGCTTCTACTATTACCTGAAGAGCTTCTTCATTGGACTTCAGATTGGGTGCAAAACCGCCCTCGTCTCCAACAGCTGTATTATAACCTTTTGACTTCAGCACCGACTTGAGGTTGTGGAACACTTCCGCACACATTCTCAAAGCTTCCTTGAAGCTTTCAGCCCCTACAGGCATTACCATGAATTCCTGGATGTCGACATTGTTGTCAGCATGCTTGCCGCCATTAAGTATGTTCATCATAGGAACAGGAAGAGTCTTGGCATTTACTCCGCCGACATATTGATAAAGAGGGAGTCCCAGTGCCTCTGCGGCTGCATGAGCTACTGCAAGGGACACACCAAGTATTGCATTTGCACCAAGCTTAGCTTTGTTTGGAGTTCCATCCAGTTCAATAAGCGCCTCATCTATTGCAACCTGGTCGAGAGCGTTCATTCCGATTATCTCAGGAGCAATTATCTCATTTACATTATTTACAGCATTTAAAACACCCTTGCCAAGGTATCTTGACTTGTCGCCGTCTCTCAGTTCCACAGCTTCAAAAGCACCGGTTGATGCTCCTGAAGGCACTGCAGCCCTTCCTAAAGCTCCACCCTCAAGTTCGATTTCAACCTCCACGGTCGGATTCCCTCTTGAGTCCATTATCTCTCTGGCAAATATATCTGTTATTACCGTCATAAATCAATATCCTCCTTTAAAACTATATTTATCATGAGTTGTAATTGACAATTTTAGAAAACTCAGCAGCATCCAGGCTTGCTCCTCCAACAAGGGCTCCGTCTATTTCCGGCATAGCCATGAGCTCTTTTGTGTTTGAGGACTTGACGCTGCCGCCGTATAGTATTCTTGTCTTATCAGCCACTTCATTCCCAAGGATTTCTGCAAACTGTTTCCTTATAAAGCCTATAACCTCATTGGCGTCCTGGCTGGTTGCAGTTTTGCCGGTTCCTATAGCCCATACCGGTTCATAAGCTACTATGAGGTCGTCAAGCTTCCTGTTCTCCAGACCTGCAAGACACCCTTTCACCTGCGATGCGATCACTTTGAAGGTTGTACCTGCCTCTCTCTGTTCCAATGTTTCTCCTACACAAAGGATTGGTTTCAGTCCATGGTCCAGAGCTGAAATCACCTTCTTGTTGATTTCTGAATCGCTTTCCTTGAAATACTCCCTGCGCTCAGAGTGTCCCAGGATCACATATTCTACCTTCATATCCTTTAAGAATACAGGAGAAATCTCACCTGTGTAAGCTCCACTTTCCTTATAATACATATTCTGTGCCCCAACACCAATGTTGCTCCCGCTTGCAACTTTAACCGCATCATTCAGACATACGAAAGTCGGGCATACGACCACTTCAGCAGCAGCGCCTTTTACAAGAGGCTTGAGCTCTTCTACAAGCTTAACTGCTTCACCTACGGTCTTGTTCATTTTCCAGTTTCCGGCTATTAACGGTCTACGCATAATCTTACCTCCAAAATTTCCTTTATCTCATATTAAGTGCTTCATTAGCGGAACGCATATAATGCGTTCCCTACACCCCGGTACCTCGGAACCCCGAAACCCCGTAACCCCGTAATCTGTTTACTTTTCGTCTATCACATCTATCCCCGGAAGCACTTTGCCTTCAAGAAATTCAAGGGAAGCGCCGCCACCGGTGGATATATGGGTTATCTTATCTGCAAAGCCTAATTGTTCTACTGCCGCAGCAGAATCACCGCCGCCTACGATGGTTGTTCCCTTGCATTCAGACATCGCTTCAGCAAGCGCAAAGGTACCTTTTGCAAAATTGGACATTTCGAACACTCCCATAGGGCCATTCCAAACGACTGTCTTTGCATTTTTTACTATATCAGAAAATACTTCTCTTGTGCTTTCACCAATATCAAGGCCCAACTGGTCTTCAGGAATCATATCCACTGATACTGTTTTCCTCGGTGCGTCATTATTGAATTCGGGAGCGACAACAATATCTATTGGAAGCATCAGCTTCACATGCTTCTCTTTTGCTTTCCCGAGAATTTCTCCCGCCAGCGCTGTTTTATCCGCCTCAAGTATTGATTTGCCTATCTCATGTCCCATTGCCTTATAGAAGGTAAATGCCATTCCACCACCTATCAGCAGAGCATCGACCTTATCCATCAGGTTCTCAATAACCCCAATTTTGTCAGAAACCTTGGCGCCGCCCAGGATTGCAATAAATGGTCTTTCAGGCTTTGTTAGTGCCTTACCCATTATGTCAAGCTCCTTCTTTATCAGAAAGCCTATTGCTGAAGGCAGGTAATCCGCAATCCCTGCTGTAGTAGCATGGGCTCTGTGTGCAGTGCCAAAGGCGTCATTCACATATATATCGCCAATTGCTGCAAGCTTTTTGGAAAACTCCTTGTCATTCTTTTCTTCTTCTTCATAAAACCTGACATTCTCAAGGAGCATTACATCCCCTTCCTTAAGACTATCAGCCATTGCCTGAACCTCATCCCCAATCACATCCCCTGCAAGCCTGACATCGGCTCCCAGCTTCTCTGACAGTCTTTCAGCCACAGGCTTCAAGGAATACTTGGCATTAAACTTTCCCTTTGGCCTTCCAAGGTGAGACATCAGAATAACCCTGGCATTATGCTCTCTCAAGTACTTGATTGTGGGAAGTGCCTCTCTGATTCTCCTGTCATCGGTGATACTGCCGCTTTCATCTATGGGGACATTGAAATCAACTCTCACAAGTACTTTTTTACCCTTGACATCTATATCCTGTATGGACTTCTTGTTCAACATAAAATCCCTCCCATCCATATTTTAAATCTTTAAATTATTCAGCCCGGCTTCGAGGTTAGCCTGCAAAACCGGACTGAAATGTCTCCTTATAGGGTTTATTTACTTGCCATGAATTTCAGCAGGTCGACTATTCTGTTGGAATAACCCCACTCATTGTCATACCATGAAATGACTTTTACCATGTTGTCCTGTATAACCATGGTTGACAGTGCATCCAGTATCGAAGAATGAGGGTTCCCTCTGAAATCTGAAGATACAAGCGGCTCATTGCAATACTCCAGTATGCCTTTGAGTTCATTCTCTGCTGCTCTCTTAAGCGCTGCATTTACTTCGTCAACAGTAACATTCTTTTCAAGGTCCGCAACAAGGTCGACTACCGAAACTGTAGGGGTGGGAACTCTCATTGAAAGACCTGTGAGCTTGCCTTTAAGCTCCGGAAGCACTAAAGCAACTGCTTTTGCAGCACCTGTAGTGGTAGGGATTATCGATAATGCAGCAGCTCTTGACCTTCTGAGGTCTGAGTGCGGCTGATCAAGTATCCTCTGGTCATTTGTGTATGAATGGATGGTATTCATCAAACCCTTCACAATGCCGAAATTCTCATGAAGTACTTTAGCTACCGGAGCTAAACAGTTCGTTGTACAAGAAGCATTGGATATTATTACATGCTTTTCAGGATCGTATTTATCCTCATTTACACCCATTACGATTGTGATGTCCTCGTTCTTTGCAGGAGCAGATATTACAACCTTCTTGGCTCCCCCTGCAACATGTGCCATAGCAGCTTCCTTGCTGGTGAATCTGCCTGTGGACTCAAGAACTACATCTACCCCGTACTCTCCCCATTTGATATTCTCAGGTTTTGTTTCTGCACAAATCTCAATTTCTTTTCCATTGACAACTATTGAATGCTCCTTAGACTGGACATCACCCTCATATCTTCCATATGTGCTGTCGTATTTCAATAAATGTGCCAGTGTTTTGGGATCTGTCAAATCATTTATCAGAACTATCTCTGCATCTTTCCCGAATTTCTCCTGTGCAATTTTAAATACCGGCCTTCCAATTCTGCCGAAACCATTAATACCTACTCTTAATGCCATTTTCAATTTCCTCCTTTTAATATCTTATATATTTCACGGGCAGCAGCCTCATCTGTTACAACTACTCTGTTTTTCCTGCCCCTGTTTACCAATACTATGGGCTCGGCCTTATGGATTCCTCCGCCCACTGCTATCATAGTCTTTATGCTGTCTAAATACTCCGGTTTTATACCTACGCTCCCTGACTTATACACTATTTTTCCATTTGCGTCAAAATAGCAGCCTACAGCCTCTGCCCTAACTTCCAGGCCTTTCAGCCTTTCGACTTCGTCATCTGTGAAATTTCTTTTCCTGCATATTGATTCAAAGGAACTGAAGCCATATATCAAAATATCGGTATTTGCAATATAATTGAGAATTTTGGCTATATCCGGGTCATCGGACATTCTGTTCAACATATCCTCACTGATGTTGTCAGGAAGATGCAGGAGATAATAGTTTCCACCCATATTTTTTGCCAATTTAGCTGCAACTATGTTCGCCTGACGCTCCAGGTCAGCTTTTATTCCGCCCCTGGCAGGGACTACTGTCACATTCTGTGCATCAACGCTGTAAGCATTCTCAGCCACAGATAATGCAGAATAGCCACCGCTTACTGTTATTATATCGTTATCCTCAATTATTCCCTTAAGGTACTCAAAGGCGACCTTGGCTATCTCAACAATCACCTGATGGTCACTTTCGGCATCCCCGGGAACTACAATGAACTCTTTTATGCCGAGCATTGCTTTGACTGTTTCTTCAAGGTCCTTGAGCCCTTTAAGCTCTGATATGTAGTCCCTGAGCTTATATATGATCTCTTTGCCTTCCTCTGTTACCATCATGCCGAGAGCCTGTATGTCAATAAGGTTCTGATTCTTTAAAATATCCAGCTCACTTCTTACCCATCGTTCACTCTGTCCGAGTATTCCTGCCAGTGCCCGTCTTCCTACAGGCTGGTTGAACTCTATTGTCCTTAGTATACTGTACCTTTTTTCAGTAATTTCAATTACTTCGGGAACCAGTCTCTTCTGCAGATTTATAAGTTCGCTCATTTTATTACCTCTATGGATAAATTTTATCCCACATATAATAATTACGTCCCGTTGAAAATATTATATTATATGCAAATTCCAATTTCAATATATAAATGTATTATTTGCTATAAATTTATAAAATATTAAACAAAAAGAGCCACCCTAAGATGGCTCTTTTACCCTACAGTTTTTCGCCTGTTATATTACTGCTCTCTATAAGTCCCAGCTTTCTCATCACATCAACAAGCTTTTGTGTATCAATCGGTTTTGCCGCATAAGCCTCGCAGCCGATCTCAAATGCATTCTGAACATATTGTGACTCTGCTAAAGCTGTAGTCATAATTATTTTGCTCCTCTTCTCCGGCAGAATTCCTTTCTGTGTCTCCAGATCCCTTATAGCCTTCAGCACCTTGACCCCATCAACCTTGGGCATCATTATATCCAGACAAATGAGGTTATATGGCTCCTTATCCTTTACAGACATGAGGTATGCATCCAGTGCCTCAAGTCCATCAACAACCATATCGCACTCACCATACTGAGAAAGGAATTTGAGCAAAAACTTTCTGCTGACCATATCGTCTTCTGCAATCAATATCCTCATTTCCATACCTCCTTTATACTACATCACTGATTTATTGAATATTTCATATTCTTCTCTTACTTTTATTATTTGCCTGACTGCATCCTGCAGGTTTCCCCGTCTGGCAGCAAGCTCGACCTTAAAGGCCGCACTCTTGACTTCATCTGCATTTAGTTCATTTGACATAGTTTTTACCTTGTTTGCCACACCTTCAATAGCCAGTAAATCTCCACTTTCAACAAAGGTTAAAAACTTTTCAATTTCCTCCCCTATTCTCTCCACTAATGGCATATTCTCTTTCTTCAAGCCTGTTTTATTCTTTTCCACAAATATAACTTCACCTGACTCATTGACGGCTACACCACTGAATGCTTCAATATCTAAAGGCTGTACCTTATAATTATGGATGTGCTCAAGAGTATAAGACAGCTCATCCATATGAACAGGTTTGGGGATATATTCATCAATGCCCAATGCCAGGAATTTCTCCCTGTCACCCTGCAGGGCATATGCTGTCAGTGCTATTATTGGTGTATGCCTTTCCGTTCCTTCCATTTCCCTTATTATCCGGGTTGCCTCCAGGCCATTCATCTCAGGCATCTGGATATCCATCAATATCACATCGTAGACCTTATCCCGGGTTCTTTCCAGGGCTTCCAGCCCATTCTGTGCAATATCTACGTGATGGCCCTTCTCTGCAAGCATTTTCTCAATTACTTTCCTGCTTATTGTATCATCCTCAACAACAAGTATATTAAGGGCATTCAAGGTCTTATACAAGTTAGGCATATATTGGTACCCTTCATTTCTTTCTCTGCCTACCGTGAAGCTGAGCTTGAAAAAGAAGGTGCTGCCTTTTCCTACCTTGCTTTCTACCCACAGCTTGCCACCCATCATTTCAGTGAGCTGCTTGGATATAACCAATCCAAGTCCTGTACCACTGTGCTTTTTAGTAAATGAACCGTCCAACTGGCTGAAGGTCTTGAATAATCTCCTGATGTCCTCTTCTGAAATCCCTATACCTGTATCCGACACAGAAAACAAAAGCTCTATGGAACCGTGATTTTCACTGCTATTTTTGATGCAAACGCAGACTTCCCCTTCTTCGGTAAACTTTATAGCATTATTGATGAGATTGTTGAACACCTGCCTGAGTCTTACAGGATCTCCCTTCAAATACCTGGGTATATCCGAGGGAAGCTCGTAACTCAGCTCAATACCTTTTTGCGAGGCGCTTACCGAATGTACTTTTACCAGATCTGTCACCAGCTCTTTAACATCAAAATTGACTTTTTCGATGACCAGCTTTCCGGCCTCCATCTTGGAAAAGTCCAGAATATCATTGATAATCCTCAATAATGAATCTGCACAGATTTTAGCCAGATAGAGATTATCCCGCTGTTCATTGTCTAGTTGTGTCAGGAGAGTAAGGTCGATCATGCCCACCATGCCGTTTATCGGAGTCCGGATTTCATGACTCATGTTGGCCAGGAATTCACTTTTGGCCTTGTTGGCTGCTTCAGCTTCTTCCTTTGCTTTTTTTAATTCTACTTCTGCGAGCTTTTTTTCTGTGATCTGTACAATTGTAATCGCCAGGAAGCCTTTATCAGGCTCGAATATCAGAAATGAGCACCACTGCTTCAATTCTTCCAGATAGTAATCATTGATCCTTACATTATCAATCCTGCCGTTTTCTTTTTGGCTTTCTTTAAGCCGTCTCAGTAGGCAGCTGCAAAATACAGGGAACATCTCAGTACAGGTCTTCCCTACGACCTCTTCCAGCTTTTTATTGAACATTTTTTCAAAAGCGTTATTAATTTCAGTTATAACAAAATCTTCAGGTTTACCATCTTCATCGTACATTATACTGCAGTATGCAAATGCATCCATGAGATTCATGAATAAGGAGTAATACTTTGCCTGGCTTTTCCTTATGAGTGACTCCGCCTTTTTCCTCTCTGTTATGTCACGGGCGAGAGAGTATATATACTTTTTGCCATTCATTTCAATATAGTGCGCATTTACTTCAATTGGTATTTCCCTGCCGTCTTTGGTGACATGGATGTTCTCATAGGTATAATTACCTTTTTTAATAATCATATTGATTATTGAAGCAACCTGCTTATTACTACCATTTCTGTTAAAGTCCATAACATGGAGTCCCATCATCTCATCTCTTGAATATCCCAGCCTCCAGCAGGTTATGTCATTAACTTCTATGATCTTCCCCAGCTTTTCACTGTCCTCAATTATCTCATAAAGATATATTGCATCAGATGCGGTATTGAACAGTGTCCTATATTTTTTTTCACTTTCGTACAAAACCTTTTCTACCAGCCTGCGGTCGGTTATATTCCTTACAATACTTAAGAGTACAGGCCTGCTGCCTATTACAGTTCCCTGGGAACTCACTTCTACAGGGAAAGAACTGCCATCCTTACGGTAGTGAAAGGCTTCAAAGGTGACTCCCTGTATATTTACCTGTTCCATTTGCTCTTTTGTAATATTCCAGTTTCTCCTGATTTCACGTATGTTCATTGAACATAGTTCTTCATATGTATAGCCATATTCATTGACTGCAGCTTTGTTTACTTCGATAATCCTGCCATCCATTTCAACAAAGAAGATAATGTCACGGGCATTCTCTGACAGTATCCGATACCGCCTCAGCCCCTCCTCGGTTATTTTGCTGTCAGTGATATCCCTGAAGGCCATTACTGTGCCGGTAATCCCACCATCAAAAGCTCTCACCGGTGAACATATTATAGATATATACTTTTTCTCCCCAGCCTTTGTCGAAAATACAGTATTTTGGGTTAACCTTACAGGTGCAACAGTACAGATCGCCTTAGCTACAAAATCTTCCACCGTTACCCCTGTCTCAGCATAAGATAAGGTAAATACCGCACTCAGCTCCTTACCCTGCACATCTCCCGAACCGAAGCCTGTAATATCCTCTGCAACCGGATTCATGTATAAGATTCTTCCCCTCGGATCTGTAAAAATAATGCCTTCATCAATACATGTAAGGGCAACCTCTGCAAATTTGTGATTCTCCATATATGAACCCATGCTGTCGCCTCCGTGTTATATAGTAATAGGCTGATATCTCACTATAATCACTCCTGACGCTACATCCATCTCCAGAGTTCGGCTCAATACCCCTCCTGTTTCTGATGCATCGAAAGAAAGCTTCATATCTGTCAATACCTTTTCAGCCATCTGCTTATTCTTTTGACCTAGCTTGAAAACATCTTTTTCTCTGATGGAATCCGCTCCACCAAACAGTTTTATGTTAAGCTCACTCCTGTTGCAGCCATATTCTCCGCACATCCTGTCAATCATCAGGGGTATCCCGGTGACTGCATAATAGTACGGACTTGCATTATCCTTTTGACTTTGTATTGTACAAGGCAGTACAATATGAAGCATCCCCGCAACCTTTTTCCAAGGACTGTAAGCTGTTACTGCAACACAGGATGCAAGTGCGTGAGTTATTATTTTTTCTTCAGGGTTGGCTGATACTGCACAATCCCCGAGTCCTACGATTTTTTCCATAATTACTCCTTGCACAACATTGAGTATAAAAGCTTCGGCATATCATCCAGTGATACCTGCTTCTCAACAGCGCCGACACTAAATGCTACTTTGGGCATTCCGTATACCACACATGAATGTTCATCCTGCCCAATAGTTCTTGCGCCTTTGCGTCTCATGGCAAGAAGGCCTTTTGCACCGTCATAACCCATACCGGTGAGTATTACCCCTATTGCTTTGCTGCCAGCTTCTTTTGCTACCGATTCAAACAGGACATCAACAGAAGGGCAGTGCCCATTCACTTTGTCCCCCTCAAAGCATTCCACCCCATATCGGTCTCCCAGTTTTTTGATCCTCATATGCCGGTCTCCGGGCGCTATCAGCACCCGCCCTTTTTCAACAAATTCCCCCGGACTGGCTTCCTTTACATTTAATGAAGTGCTGTTGTTCAAACGCTCTGCAAACATACGTGAGAAGACCGGTGGAATATGCTGCACTATTACAATCCCCGGGATATTATTGGGAAGGTATTTCAATATGTTATATATGGCCTCAGTGCCTCCTGTTGAAGCTCCTATAGCAATAATTCTATCAGAATATATATTCTTTTTCTCCAATACACTTAAAGAATTGTCCTTATTCCTTAAGTATGTCATATTAGCTGTAGCAGCAGTCTTCACCTTTTCTATCAGTTCGTTGATAAAAGCTTCTACACTATTGACCGATGCAAGCTCAGGCTTTGTGATAAAATCCACTGCACCCGCATTCATGGCGTCAAATACTGCATTACTTACACCGCTGACCATTATCACAGGTATAGGATATTGGGGAATAAGCCTTCTTACAAACTCAATTCCATTCATTCTGGGCATTTCCACATCGCAGGTCATTACATCCGGCTCATAAGCAAGTATCTTGTCCCTGGCATCAAAGGGGTCGGAGGCTGTTGCTACTACCTCAATAGCCGGATCTGCTGAAAGGCCTTTTGACAACACCGTTCTGGATACAGTGCTGTCATCCACAATTAATACCCTGATTTTCTTCATAAGCTTTATTCCTTTCTATACACAGCAGGCATAATATATTTAAAACGAGTCGTCTCCCGGTTCAGCGATTCAGAATGACCGATAAATAAATAACCGCCCTGCTCCAGGTGCTGGTAAAACCTATTCACAAGCTCATCCCTGGTCTTGCCGTCAAAATAGATCATAACATTCCTGCAAAATATCACATGAAACTTGCGCTTAAATGGAAAAACTGCTTCCATAAGATTGAACTTTCTATATATAACCTCGTCGCGTACTCTATCGACAAGTATGGAGTTTTCATAGTCATATTTTTTAAAGTAGCTGAGACGCCACTGTGCGGGCAGTGAAGCGATCTCATCATTACTATACACTCCTTTTTGGGCAATGCTCAGCACTTTGCTTGAGATGTCCGTGGCCAGCACCTTGGAATCCCATAGCTGCTTTTCACTTCCAAAATACTCATCCATTATCATTGAAAGGGTATAGGGTTCCTCTCCGCTGGAGCACCCTGCGCTCCAGATCCTCAAATCCTTATCCCTGACTTTATCAACCAGATATGGGAGTACTATGTTCTTAAAGTAATGAAAATGATCTGCTTCCCGCATGAAGAAGGTATGATTGGTCGTTATCTTATCTATAAGTACGGTTACTGCATTCCCTGTCTTATCAGATACAATATAGTCATAGTAATCGGAAAAACTCTTAAAATCCTGTTGTGCCAGGACGTTATGAAGCCTTCCAATCACCAGAGATTTCTTCTCTTCCTTCAAATTTATACCATAGCTGGATTTTATGAACTCTGCAAACTGTTTGAATTCTTTTTCCGTTATAGAAACCATTTGTATCACCTGCCTTTTTAGGGAAGAGCCCGAAGACTCTCCCCTTCAGATTTACTAATGCCATTTATTAATACTTACCGAATTCTCTGTCACTCAGAGACATTTTATTTTTTGAAGCCGAAGCTTCAGTATGGTTTTCTCTCTCAGGATTTGCCGTCATTTTTTTCTTTTCAGCCATACTCTCCAGCATTCTTAGTACTTCAGGGTCTATATCATCAAGTCTGCTGGTTCCTGTGCTTCCTTTTTTCAGTGTGTATTTCCCCACCATTTCCCTCAGAAGTGACGCCTGACCTGAGAGTTCTTCACTGGATGCCGCACTTTCCTCTGCTGTAGCCGAATTGGTCTGCACCACCTGGGAGACTTGCATTATTCTCTGATTGATCTGCTCTACGCCGGAAGCCTGCTCATTGGAAGCCATAGCTATGTTGCTTACAAGGTCAGACACTTTTGATATATTACCTACAATCTCATTCAAAGCTTTGGCAGTTTCATTGGCAATCCTGGTGCCACCTTCGGTCTTGTTTATAGAGCCTTCAATCATATCTGTTGTCTCTTTTGCAGCATTTGCTGAACGTGCAGCAAGGTTTCTTACCTCTTCTGCAACTACCGCAAAGCCTTTGCCGTGCTGCCCGGCTCTTGCAGCTTCAACAGCTGCGTTTAGTGCCAGTATATTTGTTTGGAATGCAATTTCGTCAATAACCTTGATAATTTTGGAAATATTTGAGGAAGCCACATTTATTTCCTCTATGGCCTTAAGCATTTCCTGCATCTGCCTGTTGCCATGCTCCGCATTTGATTTGGCGATCTCAGCCAGTTCATTGGCTTCACCTGCATTTTTCGCATTAAGCTTGGTCTGCGAGGATACTTCCTCTAGAGAAGCTGTCAACTCTTCTATAGCACTTGCCTGCTCTGTTGCTCCCTGAGAAAGAGCCATCTGGAATCAGACATCTGGACGGCACCGGATGCCACTTGCTCTGCTGCGCTGTTAATTCTGCCAAGCACTTCATTCATCGACTTAATTAACATGTTTATACTACTCTTGATCTCAATGAAATCTCCTTTGAAATCCCCGCTTATACCGACATCAAAGTTATCGTTTGACATTTCAGTAAGAACCTGTGGATCTCGCTTATATAACTACGTATAGCATTAATCGTACTATTAAGAGCATCCTTGATGATTGCATGATCGCCCTGATAATTACCTTCAACATTAACGTGCAGGTTGCCGTTTGACATTTGCTTCATTACAGAAGCTGCTTCGGTAATTGGTTTGATAATAGCATCAAGAGTTTCATTTACGCCTTCAACTATCTTTCTGAAATCACCTTCATGCTTTGCAATTTCGGCACGGATATCCAGTCTGCCTTCCACTGCTGCCTTTGCAAGCGCGTTTACATCTGAAGACATCAATTTTATTGCATCTACACTTGTTTGAAGGCTCTGATTTATTTTAGCAAAATTGTCATGTATTAACATAGTATCACTATCTGCTGATGCCACCTCGGTTTCAAGCTGCAGGTCACCCTTTGCCAGCTTGTCCAGACCAATAATAAGCTTCGAAACTTCCTTTTCCTGATAATCGGCCTGTTTTTGGGCTACTCTTGCCGCTGTCTTTATGGCAGTTTGATCTACAACCAGTTCTATTGCGCCTATTATATTAGTACTTTCATCTTTTAGTGGAATTCCAGTGTAGGAAATATCAAGGTTCAATCCTTTAGGATGTGCATCAGTTTCGCTGCTTGCCTTCTGCCCTTCCCGCATAGCCCTTGTGCACGCGCATTTACTTGTATGACAGTCTGATGTCTTGAAACTATCATAGCACTTAGTTCCTATAAGCTGACTCTGCTGGGTTCGGAGTATATCCGCACCTATTTTATTCATATACTGAATTGTGTAGTCTTTGTCTATAATCATTACCGGAGCAGGCATAGAATCAATATGTGACACCAGTGTGTCAAGAGTATTGTTCACCCCGTTTAATAAAGCTTTCCAGGAGCCTTTGAACAGCAATTCATTCCCTCTGATATCCAATCTGCCGCTTTCTGCCGCTTTGACCATTGTCTCTGTTTCATTCATTAACAATTTGATATTATCAATTACTATGCTGAAGGATTTAGAAAGATTACCGACTTCATCCTTTGTGCCTGAACCCAATAATACGCTGATATCACCCTGCGCCAGAGCATCAGTAGCAGCAGTTAGCTTTATGATAGGTTTGCTGATTATTCGGGCTATGAAAAATCCAAGAATAATAGCTATTATTATAGCTGCAGCAGCCACGGCAATCATTTGAACAGTTGCTGCATCTGCTACAGCGTCACTTTCGCTCGCATCCTGCTCTGCATGTCTGGTCATCAGATCATACAGCTTATCAAATAATGTCTGTACATCAGCAGTTATTCTGCCGCCCTCACCATAGATAAGAGAAATTGCCTGTTCATCCTGTCAGGAGTTCAGCAAAGCTATAATTTCATCCCGGTATGGCAGATACTTTTCTCTCATAAGCTTGTCCAATTCCTCATAAGTAGTATGTACTTCTCTTTCTTTGACATCTGTTCCAAGCTCTGTAAGATTATCAAAAAGAATTTTCTCCAGTTCCTTGATTTTGTCTTCCGCTTTAATTCTATATTCACTGTCTTTATTTATTACCATATCTCTTAAATTAGCCTGCATTCTATGGTAGGTTTCCAATACTTGTGTCATCTTACCCATCGGTTCCACAGCTGTATTGTACATCTCTTTATCTATTCTTTCAATATGTCGTAGGTTTACTATGCCCACTACTCCGACTGCTCCTGCAATTAATGCAACGATCAAAAAACCGGTTATTAGCTTAACAGAAATTTTCATGTTCAAGTACCATTTCATTCAAATAATTCCCTTATATTTTATAGATGGAAATACCGCTTCCATCAGGTCAAACTTTATATATAAGCCCGCCGCGTATTCTATCGACAAGCATATAGTTTTCGTAGTCATATTTTTTAAATTTTTTTTATGAGGGGGAGAGCACGATGGCTCTCCCCCTCATATGTATGTTCATGTTCATTATGTACTAATATTTGCCAAACTCGCTGTCACTTAGGGTTATCTTGTTTTTTGAAGCAACGGTTTCTGTCTGAGTCTCCGGATCGAAGCCCGCTGAAGCTCTTTTCTTTTCTGCCATGCTCTCAAGCATCTTAAGCACTTCCGGATCTATATGATCCAACTTGCCATTGCCGGAAGTACTTTTTTTCAATGTAAACTTGCCTACCATTTCCCTTAACAGTGCAGCCTGTCCTGAGAGTTCTTCACTGGCAGCCGCACTTTCCTCTGCTGTTGACGAGTTTGTCTGCACCACCTGGGATACCTGCATTACTCCCTGGTTGATCTGTGCTACTCCCGAGGCCTGCTCATTGGATGCAATAGCTATATTGTTTACAAGATTGGCCACTTTCCCTATGTTATCCACTATTTCATTGAGGGCCTTTGCCGTTTCATTGGCAATCTTGGTGCCCCCTTCAGTCTTCTTTATCGAGCCTTCAATCATATCAGTAGTCTCTTTTGCAGCATTTGCCGAACGGGCTGCCAGATTCCTTACCTCTTCCGCTACTACTGCAAAGCCTTTGCCGTGCTGTCCCGCCCTTGCCGCTTCAACCGCTGCATTTAATGCAAGGATGTTTGTCTGGAAGGCTATTTCGTCAATGACCTTGATTATCTTTGATATATTGGAGGAGGAATCATTAATATCAGCCATTGCTTTAAGCATATCCTGCATCTGCTTGTTGCCCAGCTCTGCATTGGACTTTGCTGTTTCCGCCAGTTCATTTGCCTGGGTCGCATTCTCTGCATTCAGCTTGGTCTGTGAAGATATTTCTTCAAGGGAAGCCGTCAGCTCTTCAATGGAGCTTGCCTGCTCCGTTGCCCCCTGGGAAAGTGCAATACTGGAATCGGACATCTGCTTGGAGCCTGAGGCTACCTGCTCAGAGGCTGCGCTTATGTTGCCCAGCACTTCATTGTTCTTTTCGATCATTTCAGTCAGCTTCTTACCCATAAGGTCATTGTCGGATTTCACGCTGACGTTTACCGTAAGGTCACCGCCGGCAATCTTCTCAACTGCAACGGCTTGTTCACGGATATTTGCCACCATCCTGGCGAAGGATTCCATAAGCTTACCTATCTCATCCTTCCTGGCTGTATTGACACTGACATCTATGTCTCCCACAGCCAGCTTGTCCGCTGCCTTCGCCAGCTCCTTAACAGGCTTGCTTATAATGTTTGATATAAGTATTCCCAGTACAAGCGCCAGTACGACAGCCCCGGCAATAACAGCCAGCATTGTGGTTGAAGCAGCTTCAGCAGTTGCAGTATTTGCAGCGGATTTTGTTTTTGCATCCTCCACCTTTAGTTGAACAAGGTTGTCTATTGCAGCCTGCTCTGCATCAGCTGACTCACGCATCTCACCCTTTATCAACGCTAAAGCTTCTTCATCCCTGTTCTCTTTGCACAACTCCAACAAAGTGTCCAAATGAGCCCGAAAATCCTCTCTTGTTGCCATAAATTCATCGAATGCCTTTCTCATTATATCAGAAAGGATTTTCTTCTCAAATTCTCCTGACAGTGTATTCAATTCAGTAATTATTTTTTCAATATCCTGATATCGTGCATTAACTTCATTAATATCACTTTCAAGAATCATATCCCGTGTGTTGACACGTACCCTTTGAAAGAGCTTTGCCATTTGGGCTGCGTCAGATAGGGGCATAGTCATGTGTGTATACAACAAAGTATCATTGGTATCAATAGCCCTGATATTTGTTATCCCGACAACACCGACGACCCCTGCAATAATAGCCACTATTACAAAGCTTGATATAAGCTTAACTGCAATTTTCATATCCATGAACCATTTCATATATATTACCCCTTTCAATATTACAATTATTACAGATTGGAAAGATTTTCAGTTTCTTCATCATTAAGAAGCTTATCGCAGTCAAGTATGAGCTTTACGTCGCCTCCAACCTTACCTATTCCCTTTATAAATTTATTGCCCGAGCCTTTGCTGACTTCCGGAGGTGCTACTATATCTCCACCCGGAATTGACAATACCTCCGATACGCTGTCAATAATAAGGCCGATGGAAATATCACCTATGTCCACAACTATGATGCAGGTCCTGTCATTGTACTCCCTGAAAGGTTTTCTGAATCTCAGCCTTACATCCATAACAGGAATGATTTTGCCCCTTAAATTGATGATCCCACGGATATAATCAGGAAGCTCCGGAACCTCAGTGATCGGCTGCATTCCTACTATCTCCGTTACATACCTGATTTCTATGCCATAAAACTCATTCCCCAGAACAAAGGTTAGGAATTTATCTTTTTGAGTATCCTCCTCTTCCCAGAGTTCCTGTGCCACATTTTCAGCCATTGCTGCATCCCCTTTCTCAAATAACTATTCAGAAGGCTTCTACCGGTTATTTCTCAACCAAACCTGCTATATCCAGAATCAGGCTTATCCTGCCGTCACCAAGTAAAGTGCACCCTGCCAGGCCCCGAATCCTTCTCATGTTCCGGATGTAGGAAGGCAGTGTCTTTACAACAACCTGCTGTTCTCCGACCAGTTCATCAGCATACATGCAAATATAGTCTTCCCTGTTCTCGACCATCACAATGATGCCTTTAGGAATATCCGTAACATCTGTTTTTACCCTGAAACGTTCATGAAGCCGCAGTACCGGGTAGCATTGACCTCTCACCATTATCATCTCATTACCGTCCGGGTCGATAATTATGTTTTTTTTCTCCGCTCTGAAGGATTCCTTGATAGCTATTGTGGGTATGGTGTACATGGCGCTCCCCACCTTGATGTTCATTCCGTCAATAATTGCAAGAGTCAAAGGTATCTTCATTGTTATTGTCGCACCTGCACCGGCAGTGCTGTCTACCGATACAGAGCCTCCAACCGTTTCTATATTCTTTACTACCACATCCATGCCTACGCCTCTGCCTGAAAATTCACTTATATTGTCTTTTGTAGAAAAACCCGGCAGGAAAATGAGTGAATAAACCTCCTTGTCAGACATTTCTTCTTCAGGTTTATGTATAAGACCGTGTTCCTTAGCCCGCTGGAGTATCTTCTCACGGTTAAGGCCCTTGCCGTCGTCTCTTACCGTAATGACTACATCACTTCCGGCATTCTGCGCTGTCAGGGTGATTGTACCAGACTGCGGCTTTCCCTTTAATTTTCTATCTTCTGCGGCTTCTATCCCGTGATCAATAGAATTTCTTATAAGATGCATAAGTGGATCGGAAATGTGCTCTATTATATTCTTGTCTACTTCAGTCTCTTCTCCAATGAGCTCCAGCTGTACTTCCTTGTTCAGCTTCCTGCACATGTCACGGACGATCCTGTGCATCTTGTGAAAGGTTGCAGAAATCGGAATCATACGGACAGACATTACCATATCCTGCAGCTCACTTGTTATCTTTTTCAGCTGTCTTGCAGCTTTTTGAAAATTATGGAGTTCCAGTCCCTTAAGATCCGGATTCTGGGTAACCATTGCTTCCGCTATTACCATTTCCCCAACAAGATCCATCAACCTGTCAAGCTTGTTTACATTGACACTGATCAGGCTCTGCTGAAGTCCCGAGGAGACAGTAGCCTCCTCTTTCTGAAGCTTTGGCGCTTCAACCCCATCATCCTCGAGCATTATATGTTTTTTTTGCGGGATCTCATTAACTGGTTCAGGATCATCCATTTGAGTAAGTGCCAATTCCTTCAGGAAAACAGTATGCTGCAGCAGCTCATTGATCTCCCCGTAAGTAAGGTCGGTCTTTATATATATTGTGAAACCTTCCTTTCTTATCACTTCTACACTCTCATCACTAGCTATGACATTCTCCGGTATATAATTGAGTTCCGTTGAAACATTCCTGAGATTATGAACTACCGAATATGCCCTTATATGCTCCATTCCGCAGCCTTCTTCAAAATGAAGCAGTGCCCTGAAGGCATTTTTGCCAGCAGCCGCTGCTGTCTTGTCCTGGCTTATATAATACTTCTGTTTTACATCCTGTAATTGCTTATTAACATCCGATGATGCCGGTGACCCTCCATGCTCCTTCAGTATTGACAGAAAGCTTCTGATTTTCTTGGAAAGATCAGCTGCATTTCCATCCGCTTTGTGGCCATTTTTGATTTTATCCACCTCAACCTTAATAAAATCAACACCTTCCAGGACCAGATCCGATAAAGCAGCGCAATCTATATCCCGGGGCTTTTCTTCTCTGAGAAAATAGAAAAGGTCTTCAATGGTATGGGCCAGCATGGAAATGTTATCAAAAAGCATCATTGCGGCAGAACCCTTTATGGTATGCATGATACGGAATATCTCATTTATTGCATTTTCTGTATAGCAGTTGGATTTTTCAGTGCAGATAACAAGCTGCTCAAGCTGTTCGAGCTGCTTTACTGTCTCAAATATGAAGATATCCAGCATCGGTTCGTATGTGGATCTATCCGAAATAGTAAACACCCCCTGTTTCTCTAATTCCTATTGCTGTACCAATACCTTTTTTAGAGTCTGAACTACGACTTCTTCCTTGAATGGTTTTACAATAAAGGATTTTGCCCCACTCATCACAGCATCCATCACCATAGGCTCCTGTCCCATTGCGGTAAGCATAACAACCTTTGCCATTGGGTCAAATTCTTTAATTGCCTTCAATGCCTCGATACCATCCATTTCAGGCATTGTAATATCCATAGTGACAATTTCCGGTCTAAGCTCCTTGTATTTTTCCACCCCCTTCAAACCGTTCTCCGCTTCCCCGACAACCTTGAATCCGTTCTTTTCAAGCATAATTCTAATTGAAGCTCTCATAAAGGCTGCATCGTCAACAATAAGCACTTCTTTCATTTTTTCACACTCCTCACATAATGTTTATTCTTTTTTAAAGGCTAAAAGCTTTTAAAACCGTTTCAATAGTTGTTAATATGTAATCCTTCAGAGGGAAATTATAACCGCTGAGCCTCCATCGGAGGCAAGCTGTACTGAAGCTTCCCCATATAATTCCCGCCAGCTTTTCACTATCTATACTTTGGGTTATTTCTCCTGTTTTTTGCCCTTCAGCTATTGTAGCTTCAAAAAAACCATAGCGATTCATAAAAATTCCCTTGATTTTATCTTCCAGTTTCGGATCATGGGACAATACATCATAAGTCTGTGTTATTGCAGTTATTTGAGGATAGTTCTGGTAATACCCGGCAAATGCATTGATAAAATAGATGATCGCAGCTTTAGGCTTGAGCTTTTTAAGCTTGATGGATTCTACTATATCAACATCATACTGGGAATAGTGATCGAGAATAGCAAGTATCAGTTCATTTTTTGTACGGAAATGCTTGAATATCGTTCCCTCCGAGATACCCTGCCTATTTGCCACTTCCCTTGTAGACAGGCCTTGAATGCCATAATCATTTATTACCTCAATCGAGGTCACTATTATCGCTTCTTTTCTATGCAAAAGAGACTTATCCATATTTTACCTCCACGTTGAGTAACTACTTGCTTACCATTTTAACCAGAAACTCGCATTTTGTCAAATTTTGTTTTTGTTTGTCGATTTATGTAATTTTTGCAAAATATTCATCCTTTTAAATACATAGCTTTTAACAAAAAATAAAAAAGTGGCTCCTGCCACTTTTATTTATACACTCTATTCAGGTGATCTGCAAATCGCCACTAATACGGAACGTATGCAATGCATTCCCTACGTTCGGGATCCCGAAGCCCCCGAACCTATCAATACCTTTTCCTCTTCGAGGATGATAAAATCCCCAGCTCATCCCTGTATTTAGCTACCGTTCTTCTGGAAATCATATAACCTTCCTTTACAAGACAATCAGCTATATACTGATCGCTTACAGGTTTGCTTGTGTCTTCACTGCTTACATAGCTTTTGATCATCTTTTTTATGCTCTCTGAGGAAATCGCTTCTCCATCCTGATTATCAACACCACTTTTGAAAAAATATTTGATTTCAAATATCCCTCTCGGAGTCTGTACATATTTGCCGTTTATTGCCCTGCTTACAGTTGATTCATGTACATTCACCATCTCTGCAATCTTCTTTAAGGTCATTGTTCTGAGATACATGGGACCTTTTTCGAAGAAATCCATCTGGTAATCAAGTATAGCCTTCACTACGTTGTACAATGTGTTCTTCCGGTGTTCAAGGCTTCTGATAAGCCACATGGCTGAGGACAGTTTGTTGTTTATGAATGTGGAAGCCTGTGAGGATTTATCCTCTGAGCTAAGGATGCTTTTATAGTATTGATTGATCATAAGCCTTGAACCGTAGTGATCGTTTATTATTACCACATATTCGTTACCGATCTTCTCTATATAAACATCCGGCGTCACATACTTCGTTGAGGTGCTTCCCTCAAATGCACGTCCGGGCTTCGGTTCCAGGTTCTTTATTATATCGCTGTAATTCTGCGCTTCTTCAATACTTATCGAAAGCTTTTTTGAAATGTTGTTCAGCCTGTTGCATGCAATGTCATCCAAATGATTTTTAATAATCGCTTCTATTACTCCATTAAGAATATCTCTATTCCTGAGCTGAATAAGAAGACACTCCTTTAAGTCGATCGCACCGACTCCAAAGGGTTCAAAGGTCTGAATAATGTCCAGGGCCTCTCTGACAGTTACCAAATCCACAGAAAGAATTTCGGACATATCTTCCAATGTAATTGTCAGATATCCGTTTTCGTCAAGGCATTCTATAATATATTCACCTGTTTCCCTGAGCTTTTCATTTATTGGAGAAACCCTGAGCTGTGAAATAAGATGATCCTTCAAGGTATATGAATAGGTTATGAAATTTTCGTAAGAGAACTCGGAAGTTTCGTCACTTTCAAAGCCTTCCATTGAATAGCTTTTTCCCTGGAACTGCAAATATTCCTTCCAGTTAATCTCTTTTTCCTTTTCTTTTTCTTTTTCCTTTTGGTCTTGCTTATGCTGCATTTCCGGCTTTTCATCCCTATTATCATCTACCAGGTCAAGAACGGGATTAGCTTCCAGTTCATGCTGAATCAGTTCTTCAAGCTCTACTGAAGGCAATTGAAGTATTTTCAGCGCCAATTTGAGTTCTGGCGTCATTATAAGCTTTTGCTGCTGTTCTATTACCAAATCATATCCCATTCTCATTTCTTCACCCCCCCAGATGAATTTGAGTTCAGAAAAGTACAGATTTCTTTTCTCATAATATTTATTATAGCACATTTCCAGACCAAGTCATAATTATTTACTATGCCACTATTTGTAAAAAAAATTGCGCTCTATAAGCATAATAAGTCACTAGTCTCCAGTCACTGGTCTCTAGAATTTGGGTCCGGCCTTCGGAGACCTGCCACAATCTGGCGACCAGCGGCTAATGACTAGTGACTGAATACTCATGCCCTGTATAAGACACATTTTATTATCTACTTTTCACCTTTTTCATAAGGTATACCACCTGCAGCCGGACCGACGGATTTGCCGACGAAGCCCGATACTGCAAGCATAGTCAGTATATAAGGCAGAGCGAACAGGAACTCCTTTGGCACCGGCAGGTTAGTTGCAACTGTCTGCAGTGCATCGGCGAAGCCGAAAAAGAGACATGCCAGCGCTGCTCCTATTGGATTCCATTTGCCGAATATCAAAGCAGCCAGAGCGATAAAACCTTTACCTGCGATCATACCCTCCTTGAAAAGGCTCAAGGACCCAATGGAAAGCGAAGCTCCACCTATACCGGCAAGTACGCCGCTTATCGTCACGCATATGTATCTTATTACATAGACATTGACACCCAATGTATCTGCCGCCCTCGGATGCTCGCCGACAGCCCGTACCCTTAAGCCGAAGGGAGTCTTGTACATCACATAATAAGAGACGATAACCATGGCAAATGCCAGATAACTGAACAGGCTGAAAGGACCCCAGGCCTGGAAGTATTCCACATTGTCAGTCTGTCCCGGTCTTCCCCATATTTCAACCAGCAGAAAGGTCGTAAGGCTGGCAGCCAGAATGTTGATGGCAGTACCTACTATAACCTGGTTTGCTTTAAAGTATATGCTCAGAAATGCCAGAAGCAAACCGAACAAACCGCCTACAACCATAGCTCCTAATAGTCCTGCCCAGGGTGATCCGGTCTTGAATGAGAAGAAGACTGCACTAAAAGCACCAACAGTCATAATGCCTTCAAGTCCTATATTGAATACCCCTGATCTTTCAGAGAAGTTGCCTCCGAGGGAAGCAAACATCAGCGGGGTGGCAGATCTTACAGTAGCCGTTAATATTATCCCAAGTACTGTTATAATACCTACGTTTTCCATTCTATTCCACCTCCCCTTTCCCTGCACTTCTCTTAAGCTCTTTATTCTGTTTGATTTGCTCTGTTATTACTTTTACAAAGTTTGCAGCTACAAATAAAATTATTATACCCTGTATAATTCCGACGACCTCTTTAGGAATTCCCTGTATCTGCATAAGCGGCCCACCTTTTTGAAGCATGCCGAAAAGGAAAGCAGAAAGTATTACTCCGATTGGATGGTTATTTCCCACAAGAGCTACAGCAATCCCGTCCAGACCGTAGCCGGTAAAACCGAATAGATTGTTCACCCTGTATTGGACTCCTGTCGCCATTATCGCTCCTGCAAAGCCTGCGAATAAACCCGATATAACCATGGCGAGAACAATATTCTTCTTTACACTAATCCCACCGTACTCAGCCGCATGAGGATTAAATCCGACAGCTCTTATTTCATATCCCCTTACCGTCTTATTCAGAATATAATATGCAACTACTGCAACTATTAATGAAAAGAATATACCTATATGCAGTCTGGAATATTTTAATTGCTCAAAAGCCTGAGAGAATCTCCAGAGCTTTGCAGTATCGGCAATTTCTACAGAGTATGCTTTCTCGGGCACGTTAAGCAAAGTCATTGTAATGTAATTACTCAGGTACATAGCTATATAGTTCATCATTATTCCATTTATGACCTCATGAGAACCTACCTTCGCCTTCAGCCAGCCGATGACTGAAGCCCAGAGGCCTCCTGCCAGCGCGCCTATAAGCAGTGTCAATGTTATATGCAGTACAGCAGGCAAACCTGCAAAAGCCCACCCTGCCCACACTGCAGCAATGGATCCTATTATAAATTGTCCTTCCGCACCGATATTGAAAAGTCCGCATCTGAAAGCAAATGCAATGGACAAACCGGTCAATATCAGGGGAGTTACTGTAACCAATGTCTCACCAAGTTTATTCCAATCCCCAAGACTTCCCTTTATTAATGCGGTATACGCTACTACCGGGTCCTTCCCGAAGGAGTATACCAGAATGCCGCCTGCTATGAAGGATATAAGTATCGCAACAAGGGGATATGCAATTTCTTTCAGGGTTTTTATCATATCTTCTTTAATTTCATTCATTCTCGATTCCATTTCACATCCTCCTTATTCAGCATTCTGGGAGCTTCCGCCCGCCATCATTATACCAAGCTTTTTCTCAGTCGCATCCCTGGCATCAAGGATACCTACGATCCTGCCATCATACATTACCGCTATCCTATCTGAAAGCGCCATGATCTCATCCAGCTCAAGGGATACCAGCAGCACCGCCTTGCCTTCATCCCGGAGCTCCACCAGCTTCTTATGAACAAATTCAATGGCGCCGACATCCAAGCCTCTTGTTGGCTGTGAAGCTATGCAAAGACTCGGATCTCTGTCGATCTCCCTTGCTACAATGAGCTTTTGCTGGTTTCCGCCTGAAAGGGACTTTGCCATAACCTTTTCATTAGGTGTTCTGACGTCATATTCTTTAATCAGCTTTTTGCTGTATTCTCTTATTTTCAAGTAGCTCAAACCCATTCCTTGCCTGAACCGCTTTGAATGATGGCTGCCGAGTATTGAATTCTCAGCCAGAGAATAATTGAGCACCAGACCTCTCTTATGCCTGTCCTCCGGTATATGTCCTACCCCGCTTTCGATTACATCCTTAGGGGGAAGGTTGGTTATCTCCTTGCCGTTAAGAAGTATCTCCCCTGCTTCAGCCTTCGAAAGGCCTGTTATAGCCTGCACAAGATCGCTTTGCCCATTCCCGTCCACCCCTGCAATGCCGAGTATTTCACCACCATGCACCTGCAAGTCCACTCCCTTGACAGCCTCCAGCTTCCTGCTGTCCAATACCTTCAGGCCTTTGATCTCAAGAATGGGAGCAGCAACCTTTGCTTCTTCCTTTTCCACTGTAAGGTTTACTTTCCTGCCTACCATCTTTTCTGCCAGTTCATCAATATTTGTATCTTTAGTATTCAGAGTGTCAATGATCTTGCCCCTTCTGACTATCGTTACCCTATCACTCATTGACATTACTTCCTTAAGCTTGTGGGTAATTAGTATGATAGACTTACCCTGGCTTACGAGGCTCTTTAAAATAACGCCCAGCTCTTCTATTTCCTGCGGTGTCAGTACTGCTGTCGGCTCATCGAGTATAAGTATCTCCGCACCTCTGTACAGTGTCTTCAGTATTTCAACCCTCTGCTGCATTCCAACTGAGATATCCTGAACAACGGCCTTTGCGTCGACCTTCAATTCATACTTCCTGGATATCTCCTCTACATCCTTGATCGCCTTTTCAATATCCAGAGTAGTTCCCTTTTTGGGTTCCTTGCCCAATATTATGTTTTCGGCAACAGTAAAGGGCTGTACCAGCATGAAATGCTGATGTACCATACCGATGCCTTGTGAAATTGCAATATTGGGATTGCTGATCCTGACAGGCTTACCTTTCACAAATATCTGTCCTTCATCCGGCTGATATAACCCGTATAATATATTCATAAGAGTTGACTTACCCGCGCCGTTCTCTCCCAGTAATACATGTATTTCCCCCTGCTCTACAGTCAGATTGATATTGTCATTTGCCCGTATTCCTGGAAAGGATTTGCATATACCTTTCATCTCTATTACTGCCGGCAATTTATATCCCACCTCTCAAGTGAATTATTAATAGAAATAATAGCATATTCTAATTATACCTATATTAAATATTTTCATCAATCATAAATAACTCTCTAATGAAGCAAAAGCTAGATGCAGCAACGCATCTAGCTTGAATCAAACATGTTGAAACGTGGTCTTTGCTTATTTTATTTCTACCGGCTTGAATGCCTTGAGTTCATCTTCAGTTGTTGGAACAACTATAGTTCCGTTGACAACTAATTCTTTAGCTTTGTCAGCAGTAGCTTTAAGTTCTGCTGTTACATTGTTTCCGTTGTCACTGTATCCTACGCCGTCTTCCTTAAGCCCCAGCTCTACTGCTTTGCCGCCTTCGAACTTGTTATCGGCATAAGCCTTTATTATTGTATATGTACCTACGTCAACTCTCTTTATCATGCTGCAGAGAACTTTGTTGTTCTTTGATACGGCAGCCTGATCCTGGTCAACACCGATTGCCCAGAAGTCCTTTTCGTCAGCTGCCTGTATAACTCCGATACCGCATGCTCCTGAAGCATGGTATATAACGTCAGCCTTCTGCTTGTTCTGTGCAAGAGCTATCTCCTTACCTTTGTCAGGATTATCGAATGCACCTGTGTAGTTAACAAGAACCTTTGCTTTCGGGTTAACAGAAGCAACACCTGCTCTGAAACCAACTTCGAATTTCTTTATCAGCGGGAAGTCCATGCCGCCTACAAAGCCAACCACGTTGGACTTGGTTGTAAGACCGGCGATAACGCCAACTAAGAATGAGCCTTCATGCTCTTTGAATGTAACTGACATAACATTTGGTGTCGGTACTACTGTGTCTATTATACCGAATTTCTTATCTGCATACTGCTCTGATCCTGCTTTCATGGCCTGTTCCATCAAGAAACCAACAGCTATTGAAAGATCAACTGACTGAGCCATATTACCTATATTAGCTTCGTAATCTTCCTGTTTTGTTGACTGAAGTATAACCGGTTCTACTCCGAGTTCTTTTCCAGCCTTCTGGAGTCCTTCCCATGCAGAGTCGTTGAAGGACTTATCTCCAAGACCGCCAACGTCTGTGATCATACCAAATGACAATGCTGGCTTTGGAGCTTCCGTAGGTGCCTGTGTAGCTTCTGGAGCCGGTGTAGCCTCTGGTGCTGGTGCTGGTGCTGGCTTAGCGCAGCCAGTAAACATTGTCAGAACCATTACTAATGCTAAAACAAGTACTAAACCTTTCTTAAACATCAATCTTCCCCCTTAATATTTTGATTGCTTTGTATTACAATTGGGTTACAATTGCGTTACAAATATATTATAGTATGCAACAATAAATATTTCTACATTATTTTGAGATTTCCTGCTACATTTTCTATATTATTTTACTTAAAGTGCCAGGCACCTATTAGCAGTTATAGTCCAATGGCCTTTCTGTGATATACTTCCTAGCGAGTATTATATCAACAGCCTTTATATAGTCTTCATCGGCTACCAGTACTATTGGCCCTGTGCAGCCCATTCCGCTTTCAGAATATATGCCCTCTTCAGCAAGAGAAGCTACGGCATTTTCAAGCTCAAGTATATCTATACCTGCGATGGACTTTGTTACGGGTTTCTTATCCAGCTGTTTTGCCTCAGTCTTGGGAACAGCCTTTTTGCTTTCTGCGGTAATCGCTTCCAATATACTGTCGAGTCCGGCCTTCCTTGCCTTATCAAATTCTTCTTTAGCTATTCTTGTAAGTCCGCCTTTTGCACAGCTTGCTGCATATCTCAGCGCCTCGCATACTACGGGTGCCCCCGAAGCCCTGGAAAGTATGCAGATGATTTTGCCGTAGTTGTCGCCTACACCCGGTCCATAGCCGTAGCCAAGAGCCTCATA
>Ga0196971_1000399_pt1 | contig 34673 bp, 29 predicted proteins | sample S1v_1013CmetaG_FD_148660 | JGI IMG/M metagenome (GOLD analysis project Ga0196971, IMG submission 148660) | Soil microbial communities from Anza Borrego desert, Southern California, United States - S1+v_10-13C | ecosystem: Environmental > Terrestrial > Soil > Desert | place: USA: California...
GGCGTTGGCGTTGGCGTCGGCGTTGGTGTTGGCGTTGGCGTTGGCGTTGGCGTTGGCGTTGGCGTTGGCGTCGGTGTCGGTGTCGGTGTCGGCGTTGGCGTTGGCGTTGGCGTCGGTGTCGGCGTAGTCGTCGTCGGCGGCGCTGCCACAGGCGGAATCGCGGCCGGCGTAGCGGGGTTGACTGGCTGCGCGCCGGCCGTGACCGGGATCTCCCTGAGCGCGGCCTCGATACCTTCCGGTCTTACCGCCGCGGCCACCGCCATCGTGCGCTCGATCGAACGCTCCGGCGTGTTGTAGTTCAGCCCTTGCTGGACCGCAAAGTAATGGCCTACCGTGTACTTGTTGTCGAGAAGCGCGGGCACCCAGCCCCATACCGAGTGTCCCTGGAAGCTGTGCGCCGAATCCAGCATGGTGCGGACCAGCACGCCGCGGCTGACGTTGCCGGAGGAAAGCCGGCCGGCCCAGTACTGCACGTCCTCCACCGGCGGCGCGGTCGTGCCCGACCTCCCCAGCACATTCCTGTAGATGATCTGGACGAAATCGGCCGGGGTCATGCTCACCGAATACCCGGTGAGGTTCGTGTACTGGACGGCGGCGCTGTAGAACAGGTCGGAGATCTGGTCGAGCGTCTCGCCTGCCTTGAACTTTTCGATCCAGTACGCCAGACCGTCCGCTTCCGGTACCCGGTTGAAGAAGGCAATATACAGCTCGATCAGCAGCTTCAGTTCTTCCGCCTTGATCCCCGCCGCCTGCGCGCCGATGCGCAGGTTGACCGTCACGTCCGTAAATTGAAGACGTTCAATGTTTTCAGGAAGATTCGATGTGCCATCCGTCCCTGCATTGTCGATGACCGTGTATCCCCCGGCGCTCTTGACGACCGTATAGTTCGCGCGCGGTCCGGTGAAGGTCGCGGCATTGCCGACTATCGTGGCCGGCGCCAGCCGTATGTCGACGGAAGGCGCGCCGCCGACGCTGTTGCCGGGATCGCTGCCGCCGCAGGCGGCAAGCAGCACGGAAGCACTGGCGGCAGTAACGATTCTTGTTCTGAATGCAGTTCTCATCTTTATCTCCTGACTCTTACGGTTCCTAGTAACCGGGGGTTTGTATGATCAGGATCTAGACAAGGCTGTTCCGCTTGGTTGCGAGGGAACTTTGATGTGCGTTAAGCGCAACTATGAACGGACACGCAACTGTTAGTTACGGGAATTTATATGTATGGTAGATAGGGTTCACGGTAGAAAAATATTTTGTCGTGACGACTATCTTTGCTATCTGGAACCGCAGCGCAGGAAGTGATTCCTATAAATTTCCAGGTGCAGGTGCATGGGATTAGACGTGATCATGCGCTCCATCGAGCCCGGCCAAACGTTGCGGCAAGAAATCCGTACGCGACTGACAAACGTCAGCCGAACTTCCTGCGCGCATCCAGCGCGAGCCCGGCGCCGATGCTGCCGAAGCGGTCCCCTTCCACCTGGCGCGCATGCGGCACCGCTGCTGCGATCCGTTCTCGCAGCAGGGGCACGCCACTGGAGCCGCCGGTAAAAAACACGGTGTCGACCGCGCCGGCATCGATGCCGGCGTCGCGCAGCAATTCGCGCACGGTGTGCGCCACCGTATCGGTGAGATGCGCGACTGCGTTATCGAAGCGCGCCCGGTCCAGCGCCAGGGTCTGCGGCGGCGACAGCCGGTCGAGTGCGAGTTCGGCGGCGCCCGTATCCGACACGGCGATTTTTCCTTCTTCCACCCGCAGCGCCAGCCAGTGTCCTTCCCGTTGCCGCACCAGCTGCAGCAGCCCGCCGAGCTTGTCGCGCTCGACCGCATCCCGGTGGATGTCCTGCAGTTCGCGCTCGACCCGCTGCGTATACGCGAGGTTGATCGTGTGCCAGGTCGCGAGATTGAAGTAATGGCTCGACGGCACCTCGCTATTGCTCTTGAGCCTGGAGCCGAGCCCCAGCAGCGGCATTACGCAGGACAGGCTGAGATACTTGTCGAAATCGGTGCCGCCGATATGGACGCCGCCGTTGGCAAGGATATCGTCGCGGCGCTCGGCCCTGCCGGCGCGTCCCGGCCCCAGCCGGATCAAGGAAAAATCCGAGGTGCCGCCGCCGATGTCGGCGATCAGCACCAGTTCTTCGCGCTCGATGCGCGACTCGTAATCGAACGCCGCCGCGATCGGCTCGTACTGGAACGCCACGTCCCTGTAGCCGGCCGTCAGCGCGATGTCCCGAAGCGTCGCCTCCGCCAGCAGGTCCGCAGCGGCATCGTCATCGACGAAATGGACAGGACGGCCGAATACCGCGTGCTCGAATGCGCATTGCGCCGCCGTTTCGGCGCGCCGCTTGAGCTCCGCGATGAATTGCGCCAGCAGCATGCGAAACGGCAGCGCGCGCCCCAGCACTTCCGTCTGGCCGTCGATCAGGCTGGTGCCCAGCAGGCTTTTCAGGGAACGCATGAGGCGGCCCTCGTAGCCCGCGAGGTAATCGGCCAGAGCGGCGCGACCGAAACTGACGGCATCCTCTTCCGCATTGAAGAACACCGCCGACGGCAAGGTCGGATTGCCGTCCTCCAGCGCCAGCAGCGCCGGCTGCCCGGGCCGGTCCCAGCCGACGGTGGAGTTGGAGGTGCCGAAGTCGACGCCGCATGCGTTTGTCATCTTGAAAATATGCCGGTTTCGTGAGGGGCCGTCATGATACGTGAAATGGACGGGATGGTCAGGGGAGCGACACGAAGCCGGAAGCACGCGCACGCCGCCGGATCGCGGCCCCGACCTTGATTTCCGGCGCCGGGAAAGCGCAGAATGCAGAAACGGTCAGGCGCCTCTCTACGACCGCATCTGCTGCAGGCGGCCGAGTGCCGGCGAAGGGCCGGCGCTTTACTGCGGTTGCGGCAGATCCCGATGCGTGCCCGCCATTCCGGCTCGGCAACTTGACGCGGATAAAAGGTGATGCAGAAAATCAAACTGACGCCCGGGTTGCCGGCATGACCGGACCAGGCAGGACCTGACATGGCAGACCCGATGCAAGCCCGGCGCATGGCGTTGACCGCGGACCTGGTCGCGCTGGTCCAACGGACCATCGATGACGCCGGCCCCCTTCCAGGCATGACGTATCTGTCGGAACAGGATTACGACGCGATGGTGGAAGACCTGCTGCGCGCGCATCCGCCGGGAGAAGACGCGTGGATCTTCGCGTTCGGCTCGCTCATCTGGAAACCCGAATGCGAACACCTCGAGGAGCGTTGCGGCACGGCGCATGGCTGGCACCGTTCGTTCTGTTTCCGGATCCAGCGCTATCGCGGAACCGTCGCATGTCCCGGCCTGATGATGTCGCTCGACCGCGGCGGCCAATGCAAGGGGGTGCTGTTCCGCTTGTCCGCGCAGACGCTGCGGCAACAGCTCGGCAAGCTGTGCCGGCGCGAAACGACGCACAAGCCGCCGAATACGGTGCCGCGCTGGATCACGGTAGTCAGTGAGGGCGTATCGCAGCGCGCCATCGCCTTTGTGATAAACCGGGAATCGCCCGCCTATGTCGGCAAGCTCGCGCCCGGGCAGATCGCGGAAATCCTGGCCCGGGCCTGCGGCCATTGGGGCTCGGGGGCCGAGTATCTTTTCCATACCGTCTGCCGGCTTGAAGAACGCGGGATACACGACCGCTATCTTTGGCAGCTGCAGCAGCTGGTGGCGGAACAGATCGCGTCGGACCAGCGCCGCGGCGGCCAGGGCGCCGGCGGTCAGCCGGCTCCTGCCCGCTGAGTACTAACCAGGCTCGTTGCAAACCTCGCGCACGCACTCGCGCAGCCAGCGATGCGCCGGATCGGCATCCATCCGCGGGTGCCAGAGCATGGAAACCGTGATCTGCGGCGTGGAGACCGGCAGGGCAAACGCATGCATGCCGGCACGCAGGCTCACGGTGTGCCGCTCGGGAACGGTGGCGACCAGGTCCGAGGCGCGCGCCAGCGCGAGCGCGGCGGAAAAGCCGCCGACGATCGCAACGATCCGGCGTTCCAGCCCGAGCGGCTTCAATGCGTCATCCATCGGCCCGCTGTCCCGTCCCCGCCGCGAGACGAGGACGTGCTGGCCGGAGGCATAGCGCGAAGGCGTGATCCGGCCCCGGCTCAGCGCGTGTCCGGCGCGCACCACCCCGACGAAGCGGTCCCGGAACAATAGCCTGGTGCGCACTTCGGGGCTGGTGGTGTCCGCGATCACGCCGGTTTCCAGGTCCACGCTGCCGTCGCGCAGCAGCACGCTGTCCTGGTCCAGCTTCTGCACGAAGCGCAGGCGCACCCCGGGCGCGTCCTTCCCGACGCGCGCAATCAGGCGCGGCCCGAAGTTTTCCACGAAGCCGTCGCTGCTGCGCAGCGTGAAGATTCGAGCCAGTTGCTTGAGGTCGAGCTTCTCGGCGGGACGCAGCACGGCTTCGGCGTCCCGTACCAGCGGCCCCACCCGTTCGCGCAGTTCCAGTGCGCGCGGCGTGGGCACGAGACCGCGTCCGGCCCGCACCAGCAGCGGATCGCCGGTCGTCTTGCGCAGGCGCGCCAGCGCCCGGCTCATCGCCGAAGGGCTGAGCCGCAGGCGCCGGGCGGCGCGCGCCACATTGCCTTCCGCAAGCAGCACATCCAGCGTGACAAGCAGGTTGAAATCCGGTGTCGACATGTATCCCCCAGCAGCACGGTTTCGCCATGACATGGCGTCGCATGCACTTATAAAGTGCAAATGGTGCGTCTTCCGCCATGGCAGCAGCAAGCATACCATCCAGGTATCGATCTGTTCCGATCCGTTACGGGAAGACTGCCAACATGGACACGCACACCGCGCATCACGCACCCTCCATCCGGCTGGCTCTGGCCAGCCTTTCGCTCACCATGCTGCTGCCCTCGCTTGGCACCAGCATCGCCAATGTCGGCTTGCCTGCTCTCGCCATGGCATTCGACGCATCCTTCCAGGAAGTGCAGTGGGTCGTTCTCGCCTATCTGCTTGCCATCACCGCGCTGATCGTCAGCGTCGGACGGCTCGGCGACCTCGCCGGACGCCGCAGGCTGATGCTGGCGGGCATTTTCCTGTTCACCGCGGCCTCCGCGCTGTGCGGGCTCGCCCCCTGGCTCTGGCTGCTGGTCGCGGCGCGCGCCGCACAGGGGCTGGGCGCGGCGATCATGATGGCACTGACCATGGCGCTCGTCGGCGAGACGATTCCCAAAGAAAAAACCGGCAGCGCGATGGGGCTGCTCGGCACGATGTCGGCGGCCGGCACCGCGCTCGGCCCCTCGCTCGGCGGCCTCCTGATCGCCGGCCCTGGCTGGCAGGCAATCTTCTTCATCAACCTGCCGCTGGGGCTGCTGGCATTCTTTCTCGCCTGGCGCCACCTGCCCGCCGACTGTCCGGCAGCGAAGACGCAACGGGCGCGCTTCGACCATCCCGGAACGCTGCTGCTCGCGCTCACGCTGACGGCGTATGCGCTTGCGATGACCGTGGGCCACGGCACATTCGGTGCATGCAATGCCGTTCTGCTTCTCGCCGCCATCGCCGGCGCCGGCCTGTTCATGCGGGTTGAAACAAGAGCGGCGTCACCCCTGATCCGTCTCGCGCTGTTGCGCAATCCGGTGCTGAGCGCGGGCTTTGCGATGAGCGCGCTCGTCACGACGGTCGTGATGGCGACGCTGGTGGTCGGGCCGTTTTACCTGTCCGGCGCGCTGGCGCTCGACGCGGCCCGTGTCGGGCTTGTGATGTCGGCCGGCCCGGTCGTCGCCGCGCTGGCGGGCGTGCCTTCCGGGCGCCTGGTGGACCGGCTCGGCGCCGGCCGGATGAGCATCGCCGGCCAGGCCGGCATGGCGGCAGGCTCCTTGCTCCTGTCCATGATGCCGGCGCGCTTCGGCATCGCCGGCTACGTCGCGCCGCTGGCGCTCATTACTGCCGGCTATGCGTTGTTCCAGACGGCGAACAACACCGCCGTGATGGCGCAGGTCGGCGCCGACCAGCGCGGCGTCGTTTCCGGCCTGCTCAACCTGTCGCGCAATCTCGGGCTCATCACCGGCGCATCCGTGATGGGAGCGGTGTTCGCGTTCGGGTCGGCAACCGTCGACATCCCGGGCGCCGGCCCAGATGCGGTCGCCGCCGGCATGCATGCCACCTTCGCGGTGTCGGCCGTCCTGGTCGCGCTCGCGCTCGTCATCGCGCTGGCAAGCCGGGCGCTTGCGCGGCGGGCCAAGGCGGCGGATCAAACGCTGGAAGCAGGCGCCGACGTTCGGTGAAGGGAGCGGACTTCGGCCGGAGGGGATGAAGCAGGAATGCTGCGACAGCGGCGCTTATTTTTTCGCCGCCCTCGCCGGTGATTTCCTGGGGCTGCCCGCCTTTTCCTTCTTTGGACTGGCCGGCTTTTCCATCTCGCGCTGATCGAGACATAACAAGGTGTCGGCGTAAGACATGAACCGGCTGAGATAATCGGGCGAGATATCGCGCATCAATGCCAGCGAGCGCAGCACCAGCATGTGGGAATTGATCGGCCCGGCATTCTTCGGCGCCTGCTCGAGCGCCTGCGCCACCTGTTTGTCCACGCTCAGTTTTGCCCAGGTATTCCTGAACTTCCGGATGGTCTTCAGTTCGGAACGCGGTGCGGCATGTCCCTGCGCACGCGCTTCCGCGGTTTCCGGCGCGTGCTGCTCGAGCTGGCGCAGCAGCGCGCCCAGCGATGCGCCCTGTTCGCGGGCCTGCAGGGTGGCGGACAACTGCCGCAATCCCTTGAAATCGCCGGCGGCAAAGAGCCGCTGCAGGTCGCCGGCTGCCTGCGGATATTGCTGCACGCTCCGGTCGAGGATTTCCCTGGCGTCGCACTGTGCTTGATCAAAGCGTTCCTTGAAGGCCGCGAGCGCCTCGCCCAGCCTGGCGTCGAGCATGCGCCTGACGCTTCCCTGCTGCGCCTCCGCGCGTCTGGCCAGCACGTCGAGATAGTGCAGGCGCACCGGGTCGAACCTGTCCGCCCCTGCCGTCCGCAGGGAGGCGATCAGCGCGCTGAAGTCCGGCGCTGCATCCGACGGCGCATTCAGCGGTGCAGCCGCCGCCTCACTGTGACCCGGCTCGTTCATGAAGGGTTTTTGGCATTGGCGGTTTTCGGCACCGGCGCCATTTCCACCCGCCGGTTCTGCGCGCGCGCGGCGTCGTCGGTATTGGGTTTGACCGGCTGCTCGGAACCGAAGGCTGCCGCGAACACCATGGAAGACGGCATCCCTTCCTCGATCAGGGTGCGGGTCACCGTCAGGGCGCGCTGCGCGGACAATTCCCAGTTGTCGGTGAAGGGGCCGCCGCGGATCGGCCTGTCGTCGGTAAACCCGCTCACCATCAGCAGCTCGTCACGCGCCGTCAGGTAAGCGCGCAGCGGCGTGACCAGGCTGTGCAACAGCTGCCGGCCTTCAGGCTGCAACTCATCCGAATTGAGTGCGAACAGGACCTGGCCGCTGATGCCGATGCGCCCGTTGTCGAGGGTGATGCGCCCGGATGCCAGCGGAATCGCCAGCGCTTTTTCCAGGCTCATGCGGCGCTGCTCTTCGAGCTGGCGCTTTTTCACTTCGTCTTGCAGGTGCGACGTCAATTCCATCTGGATCGCCACCACGCCCACCAGCAACAGCACAAAAGCACCCAGCAGGCTCGACATCAGGTCGCCGAAGACCGCCCACACCGGCGCGGTATTTTCAACACCGGAATCACTGTCCACCATCACCGGGCCTCTTCCGCCAGCATGGCCTGCGCTGCCGGCAGCCGGCGCAGCTCATCCACGACCTCTTTTTGCGACGCCATCGAGAGGTCGATGATTTCGCGAGCCTGCGCCACGTAATAGGCGAGCTGTTCGTCGCTTCTCGACATCGACTTGTCCATCGCGCCTTCGATGCGCTGCAGGTTGGCGATCAGCTTTTCATTGGCTTCATTGAACGATTGCACCGCAAAACCAAAGGCTTCGGAGAGGCTGGCGACGTCTACTGCGCTGCTGGTGACATGCGCGGCGATGTCGGACAGCTTGGCCGCTTCGGCGGCGACATTGTCCGAGAACGCGCTGGCAGTCGCGCTGAGCGCGGTCGCGGAGGAAGCCACCAGGGAATCGATCACCGCGCGCTGTTCAACGGAAGCATGATTGATCGCCTCGAGCAGCGCATTGAGGGTTTCCATGATGCGGCTGCGCTCCTCCAGCAGTGCATTGTCGCGTGCGACACTGGTGGAAATTTCCCGGCGCAGCTGACCGATCACTTCCGCCGCGGCGCGCGGCGCTTCCGAAGCGGTTTCGATCAGGCGCGCGATCGGCTCTTCCAGCGCGGTGCCGAGCGTCGTCAGATGGCTTGTCACCGCGGCTTGCAATTGCCCCAGCCGCTCCACCGCCGCATCGCCGCGCGCGGCTTCTTCATCCTTGAGCGCGCCGAGTTCGGCGCGCAACAGGCCGGCCAGCTGGTCCATGCGTTCGCGGTGCTGTTCGAGCCACTGCGCTTCGGAAGCGATGCGGGCGCGCATCAGTTCTTCAGCGGAAGCGAGCAGGCGGCTTGTTTCTGCCATCGTATTGCCGGCGCTTGCCTGCAACTGTCCGGTGATTTCCTGGGCAGTCAGGGTCAGGGTGTCGCAGATTTTCTGCTGCTGGGAAAGCGTTTGCGCGCCGGTCTGCTGCAATTCCTGCGCAAGCGTCGCCGCCATGGCTTCCAGCGACTGTGTCCACGCCTGCTGACGCTGCCTGTCGCGCTCCGCCTGGTCGGTCTGCAGGCTGGCATAGGCCTCGCCCACCTTCGTCACAAGTGCGCCGGAACGCTCGTCGAATGTCGCGTTGAACGCATCCAGCGAGCGGCCGATATCGGCAACGATGCCGGCGCTTGCCTGTTCGTGGCTCCTGAGCGTCGCCGCCATCGCTTGCAGCGACTGTTCCCACGCCTCTTGCCGCTGCCTGTCGCGCTCGGCCTGGTCGGCCTGCAGGCCGGCATAGGCCTCGCCGACTTTGGCCACCAGGGCGCCCGAGCGTTCTTCGAATGTCGCGTTGAACGCACCGAGCGAGCGCTCCATGTCGGCAACGATGCCGGCGCTTGCCTGTTCGTGGCTGCGCAGCGTTGCCGCCATGGCAACGAGCGACTGTTCCCACGCCTCTTGCCGCTGCCTGTCGCGCTCGGCCTGGCCGGCCTGCAGGCCGGCATAGGCCTCGCCGACTTTGGCCACCAGGGCGCCCGAGCGTTCTTCGAATGTCGCGTTGAACGCACCGAGCGAGCGCTCCATGTCGGCAACGATGCCGGCGCTCGCCTGTTCGTGGCTGCGCAGCGTTGCCGCCATGGCAACGAGCGACTGTTCCCACGCCTGCTGCCGCTGCTTGTCGCGCTCGGCCTGGTCGGCCTGCAGGGTCGCGTAGGCGTCGCCCACCTTGGCCACGAGGGCGCCCGAGCGCTGCTCGAACGTCTCGCTGAACGCATCCAGCGAACGGCCGACCTGTGCGACGATGCCGGCGCTTGCCTGCTCGTGGCTCTTCAGCGCGGCGGTCCAGGTGCCGGCGACGGTGGCGGCGGTGTCGCTGAAGCGCGCAGTAAGGCCGTCGAGCTGCGTCTGCACGGTGGCGGCCATGCGTTCATGCATCAGCTTCGCGTCCTGCGCGATCCCGCTCATCGCCGCCTCGACCACCGGCTTGATGCTGTCGCCGGCGGCATGCGCGCTTTGTTGCAGGCTCTCGCGCAGCGAGGTGTCGACTGCGCGCGCGAGGTCGGTGTAGACGCCTTTGATATTGCCGTGGAAGTCCTCCTGGTTGCTGAGCAGGCGCTGGTTCAGCTGCTGGCCCATCGCCTCCATCTGCGCCATCATCGCCTGCAATTTATCGACCACCTGGGGCAAGGCCTGGGATTGCAGCTGCAGCGCCTTGTAGGTTTCCTGGCGCTGGTGGGCGAGCGAAAAGCGGCGCAATACCGTGGCGATCCTGGTGTCCAGCAATTGCGCCGCGAGCATTCTTTCACGACGGCTGAAGGCCGACATCAGCCCGAGCATCGCGGATGCGGCCACCCCGGCCACCGAGGTGCCGAACGCGAGCCCGAGGCCGCTGACCGGCACCGCAAGCGCGGAGCGGATCGCCTGCAGGTCGGTGGTTTTTTCCAGGGCGAAGACCGCGCCCTTGAGGGTGACGACCATGCCCAGGAACGTGCCGAGCATCCCCAGCATCACCAGCAGGCCGACCAGGTACGGCGTCAGCGCCGGGCCGGGCAGCGCGCCGCGTTCGCCTTCGATGCGCAATCGCACCGGGTTCTGCAGCGAAGGATGCACGCCGGCCAGCCAGTCGCCGAGCTCGGTCACGTTGTCGGGTATCGCCGCCAGCGCGTTCGTCAGAGTGGTGGTGGCCTGGCGATACTGCCGCAGTTCGTGTGCACCGAATACATAGACCGCGGCGATGACCGCCGTCATCGCCAGCGCCAGAAAACTGGAGTCGATGAAAGAGGCGCCGACCCAGACGATCGCGAGGGTGCCCAGGACGAAGGCGACTGAAAATAGATGTTTATTCATTGCGTATCTTGTTTGAATGCTTCAAGGAGCCCCATCGACGGTTGCAGGCGGAACTCCAGCTCAGCCAGCAGCAGCATCTGCATGTCGTTGCAAAAGCGCGTCAGCCAGCCTTCCGCCTGCGTCCAGCCGGCAGGATTGTCCGCCTGTCCGGCGTCGACGAGCTTCTGCTGGTGTTCTTTAAACAAATGTTCAAAACGTTTTCGGAGAAGCACCGGCACCGTCGACAGCAGCTTGCTCTCGCGCTCGCGCAGTATCTTCTCCAGCGCCTTGTCCAGGTCGGCAAGTTTCCTCAGCCTTGGTGACGCTTTCGCAACCGCGTCCCGGAGATTGACCCTCAGGGGCTGGATGCTCAATTCCATGTCGCGCTGATGCGCATCGTAAAACCGGCGATACGGCGCATAAGCGGCGGCAAGGTCCAGCGGCAGCTCGAGTATCGGCACGGGCAGCTTGATGTGCGTCCTGCCCGCCTTGGGCGAGCAACTCTTCATGATCGAATTCATCAGGAGCGCCTGGATCCGTTCGAATTCGCTCGCGGCGGCAGCCCGCGCGGCGGCTTGCGCTTCGCTCTCCGGCCTGAGCATTCTTGCCGGGCTTGCCACACTGTCGCCGTGCACCGCGGACAACGCGATCGCGTCGGCAAAGTGAACCCACTGGCCCAGTTTCTCTGCAAATGCATTTCCGGGATCCACGGTTTCCACAATGGCCAGGTCAGCAAGACAACGAATGAGCTTTGAACTGTGGAAGTTTGTACGCGGCAACACTCGCGTCATAGGCAGGGGCAATCAAAATCGAAAAAAGCAGGAAGACTGGTAGTCGGCCGCCGTCCGCATGAACGCGTTCTGGTCCTGCTCCAGCGAGTCTGTGCCACTTTCGGCAACCATTTCACCGTGGAAATGAATCAAGAATTATATCGTGGAGGTGTAGGGAACTCAAACCTGCAGGATGGACCGCCACTGGTACGAAACTGCCATGTGTTGTTGCTGTAATCCAACAACACCTCCTGTCCTCATCGACCGCCTTCCGTGTGGCGCCGCCACAGCCGCACCCGCGCCGCTCGGCACGAAGTTTGCAGAACGTCCCTGCGCCGGGCCGTACCGGCATTACCAAGGAGAACAACATGCAGAGTCCTTCCCTCTTCACGCGCGCCCTGGCTTCCGGCACCGTTTCCGGCCTTGCGACCTCCGCCGTAGCCGCCCTTGCCGGCAAGCGGGAAACGGCATCGTATGCGGCGCCGATCAATGCCACCAGCCATATCCTGTGGGGCGACGAAGCGGCACGCCACGATAGCGCGTCGCTCAAGTACACCGTGTCCGGATTCGTGCTGAACCACCTTGCGGCAGTGATGTGGGCGGCCGTCCATGAAAAGTGGGTCGTGCCCGCCGTCTCCCGCTGGTCCGCGACCCGTCCCGCGCTGGCGCCGCTGGCGGCGGCCGCGGGAGGAGCGGCAGTGGCGGCGGGCGCCTACGTCACGGATTACTACCTGGTGCCGAAGCGCTTTACGCCAGGGTATGAAAAACGCCTGTCCGGGCAATCGATGCTGCTGATCTACAGCGCACTTGCGCTTGGCCTGGCCGCCGCCACTTATATGACGGACGGCAGCAGCGAATGATAGCGCCGGCGGGTGGCGAATTGCGTACCGGCCGCTCCAGGGCCGGCGCTGCAGGAATGCGGGCTACGAGGCAGTGGTGCCAGCAACGTTCATCACCTCGCCCCTTCCGGCAGCAGTGAAGAAGTACGGATCGAACCTTGGTATTGGACGCACCGGTTTGTTCCCCGCTCTTGCGGCGACTCCACAAGCCGCCCCGACGTGCGTCACGTCTCGTCGGCCCACATCGCGGTTACTGCATCCCAACGCGCGATGCGGTCGTCACGCATCACCCAGAACTCGGATCCCCGGCTCTTCATCGCCTTGCCGGTTTCCGGGTCCGTCCAGTGGCTCACCCACTCCACGCCAAGGACGTCGCCGCTGATCGCCCGCAGCGTCTTTCGGCAGATAAACGACGCAGGAATTGGCGCAAAGAGAGAGGCCATGAAGCGCTGCAATGCGTCGCGGCCTGACAACTCGACCGAGTTGAACCGCACCGCGCAGTCTTCGGTGAACCCCTGCGCGAACACGGACGCGTCGCGGCTCGTCGTCACTTCGGCAAAACGGGCGACCAGGGCCTTTGCGTGTTCAAGAGGAATGCGTGCTGCCCCGGCAGAAAGCGAGGCATCGGAAGTGGTGTCGGCAAGCAAGGGGCGCTCCTTTCTTGTTTCTCGAACCGGTACGGTGAGATCGAGCAGCGGATCGCAAGAATCGCGACAGTATCAGCGTAGATGACAAAGGCATCGCCTGCGACCAGCGGACCACAGCGCTTTTGCGGACTGTCAAAAGCCCGGAGGCGGGAGGCTTGCGGTTATGTCCCTGACGGCCGACCAGCAGGGCGGACTACGGCGCGCAAAACCACGCCGGTTCCCGACTGCCAATTGCATCATGCCGGGCAGCAAAGCAGGTGTCTGCGTCCCATCACCGGGATCGCCTGCAGTTTCCCCCTGCGCATGTGATGCCGGGATCTTTTGGCCGGAGCGCGCAGTCTTTAACCTTATCCGCACAACGCGGCAGATGCGATCCCTGGCAGTCCGGGCTACCGGCAGCTTCATGCTCGCAACGGTCAAAGGACATCATGAACACGAATTTCGAAAACACCCTGGATCCCACATTCCAGGCCGCACTTGCCGACGAGATCGTGAGCATGGTCGCGGCCGTCGTCTCGAATGCTTCCGCGCCGGATTCCGCCGCAAGGGCGCTGGTAAAGAGCAGGCAGGATTCGCTGGCGCCGGAGCAGCGCGCTGCCGCGGCGGCTTTGCAGGCGTATGGCATACGCTGCGCGGCGGAAGTCTTCACCCCGGCGCTCGAACCGGAGGCGGTGGAGCGCGCCGCCAGACTGCGCCAGGCGCTGGAAGCGCAGTCCGCCAATGAAGCGCTGGCATTGCTGGATGCCAAACCGGACGCAGGCATGGAATTCAAGTCGCGGATGTGCATCGCGATTGCCACCAAGTGTGCCGAACTGGTCGCCGCGGAAATCGAACGCGCCAAGAACGGTCCTGTCACCATCCTGAACGAGGACGACGCGAAAGTCTTTGAAGCGCGGCATGCACAGCACCAGGAGCAGCGCGCGCAGGCGGCGACAGCCTTCCTCAGTTCGCTGCCGGTCCGGTTCCCGTCGTTCGGCGTGGATCTTTTCATCTCGGTGCGGCGCGAGGTCCAGCGCCATATCGAGGAAAACCACAAGCGGCCGGACATCCATGCCGCCGTCGCCGCGCTGTTCGACGACGCCGTTGCCGCAATGCCGGCGGAAACGCGCGAAAGGCTTGCCGCAGCAGGCGGCTAGGCTGTGTTTGACAAGCGTAGCGAGCGGGCCGGATTGGCGTCGAGTAGCGCACGCGTACGCGAGGTACGCAGAACAACGCAGGCGTCGATCCGGTGCGCGGCGTAGCTTGTCAAACACAGCCTGGCGCACCGGAGGGGAAGACGCGGTGCCGGAACCGGTGTTTCGCTGGCCGGTCAGAACATCATGACAATCCGCCCCGGCATCTTCCCGACCTTCTTTCTCTCCGGATTCGAATGCTCCACCTTCCTGTGGAAAGGCGGGGCGCGCCGCAATCTCATCGAGGAAACCCGCCACCACGAATGTGCGCTGGAGGACTATCGCATCCTGCAGCAGCTCGGCATCGCGGTCGCGCGCGAAGGCATCCCCTGGCCGATGGTCGACAAGGGCGGCCAGTACGCGTTTTCCTGCATCGACCCGATGATCGATGCGATGCGCCAGACCCGGATCACGCCGATCTGGGACCTGTGCCATTACGGCTATCCCGACGACCTCGACCCGTTCACCGACGCCTTCCCGCAACGTTTTTCCCGCTACTGCCGCGCCGCCGCCGAATACGTGTCGGCGCGGCTGCCGGGTCCGTACTTCTTCACGCCGATCAATGAAATCACTTTCTTTGCATTCTGCGGCGGGGAATGGGGCTGGGTCGCGCCCTACAGGACGAGCCGCGAGGATCGGGAAGCGCTTCGCCTTGCGCTGTGCAAGGCATCGATTGCGGGCGTGAAGGCGATCCGGGAAGTGCTGCCCGATGCGCGCATGGTCCACGTCGATCCGCTGGTGCAGGTGGTGGCGCCGCCGGACCGCCCGGACCTGAAAGAGCAAGCTGCGCATGAAACCTTCGTCGACACCTTCCTCGCCTGGGACATCCTCTGCGGCAAGGCGCATCCCGAAGCCGGCGGCGCGCCCGACATCCTCGACATCGTCGGCGCCAACAATTACTCGTTCGGCCAGATGGAATACCGCGAGCAAGGCCCGCACCAGGCGCTCGATCCCGGCAGCCCCGGCATCGAGCCGCTCTGCACGCTGCTGTACCGCATATGGGATCGGTACCGCCGGCCGATGGTGATCGGCGAAACCAGCGGCATGGGCAGGGGCCGCCCCGACTGGCTGCGCGACGTGATGCAGGAATCGCTGGCCGCGGTCAACATGGGCATGGACCTGCACGGCGTGTGCCTCTTCCCCGCGGTCGACATGCCGGACTGGCATACCGGGGAATGGCTGCACAACGGCATCTGCGACCTTGTCGAATGCGATAACGGTCTCGCACGCGTAGCCCATCGTCCTTACGTCGAAGAGCTGCGGCGATGGCAAACGGAATTGAACCGCGCGCGCAGCGTCGATGCGGCGCCGTACAGCGATCCCGTCGAACTGCAGGACGTGGTCGAAGCGGCGCGCCGCCTGCGGCCGCAGCCGGACCGGAACTGGCATTGAATGCGCTGTCCGGCGGCACTATTGCAGTGCTAGCGCTCGCCGGAAACCGCGTCAGTCGAAGCATGGCGCTGCGCGCGTTGCAGCTGGAGACGCGAAACCGCCTGCACCAGCACGGCCGCGGTGATCGAAACAAGGAATGCGGGGGCAAGGTCGATGGAACGCAGCGTCAATGCAAGAACCGCGCAAAATGCGCCGAACGCGTAATAGCCCAATATCATGCCGCGCAATAAGTGAATCGCGAATGCAGCGCCGGAATGCCTGTGCGAAAACACGACCAGAACGGAACCCATTACCGGAAACATCGCAAATACCCCGCTCAGCGTCGGCCCCATTTGCGCGGCAAAGTGGGTTACCGCCAGCACCAGCACGGCGCCTGCCGCCATCCGGAAAAGAATATCGTTTGCCGCTGCCGGTTTGCCGTGCTGCGGAAGCGAACGCTGCGGATACAACCGCGGCGCAAGCCATAGCGCGATCAATACCGCAGGCATGGAATAGGGCAATGAAGGCGTCCAAAGGTGGAGGGCAGCGACGGCGATGAAATAGCCGCCGAATCCCGCCGCCAGGCTCACCGGCCACGAAAACCGGGTGGCTGCCCAGGCGTAGCAGATGCCGAACGCCAGGATTGCCAGCACGGCGGAGAGGGTACCGGCGGCACTGGTGGCTGCAAATGCAGCCCCCTGCTCCATCGCGATAAACAGCAGGATCGGTCCGGAGACAACGGGAAAAGCCGAGAGCCAGCCTGCAACCGTCGGCCCCCAGCGGCGGCCGGCCAGGGTGATGGCTGCAATGAGGGCGGGTACCAGGCTCAGCTTCAGAAGCAGCACGGCGCTCATGTTTTTCCTTTCACCGGCCGCGGGCAACATCGGATAGAAGTGACCCGTATGCTGCCATGGCAGGCTTTCCAAGGATATACCAGGGATATGGTATGCCGTTGCGTATGCTTCCGGCCGATCCCATGCATCAGGTCATGGCACCGGTCCGCAAGCGCAATAGCATGTCAAAGCCGCCGGCAAAAGCCCGCTGCCGGCAGGCCGTCGCCGAACACGGACAGCACTTTCAGAAAACCCGCTTCCGGCTCTGCATGCAATTGCAGCGGCTTGCCGGTGGCCGGGTGAAGGAAAGTCATGCCGGTGGCCGCCAGCATCAGCCGCGCTTGCCCGAACCGTTCCGCGAAATAGCGGTTGTGGCGCCCTCGACCATGATTGGCATCGCCGATGATCGGGTGGCTGATATGCTTCATGTGCCGCCGCAACTGGTGCCTGCGTCCGGTTTCCGGATACAGGGCCACCAGGCTGTAGCGGCTGGTCGGGTAGCCTTCGATCTGCACGGGAATTTCGGTGGTCGCGAGGCGGCGGTAGCGGGTGCGGGCTTCACGCACCGGCTGAGGCTCTTCCTTGCGCCGCCGGTCTTCCGGCTCCTCGCGCAGCGGGTGATCGACGATGCCCTCTTCCGGCGTCCACCCGCGCACCATCGCCAGATAGGTCTTGCGCACCTCGCCGGCCATCATCGCCCTGCCCAGCGCGCTCGCGGTGTCCGGATCCCTCGCAAACACCAGCAAGCCCGAGGTCGGCTTGTCCAGCCGGTGCACCGCGTACACATGCGCGCCGCCATTCATCGCCCGCGCGTATTGCAGCGCAAACTCGGTTTCATGCAGATCGATCGGGCTGCGGTGCACCAGCAAGCCGGCCGGCTTGTGCACCGCCAGCAGCCACTGGTCGCGATAAATCTCGGTGAGCGGATTGTCCGCTTGCATCGGCCGGATATCCGGCCGCGCGCCGTTCGACATCAGCACTCCGTCAATCCCCGGCCCACGGGCGGATGACATGAGGTTTTCCAGGTCTGGTTCATAGTCCGGAGACGGCATATTCATGCAAGAAGGTTGGATATCGTGGCCCTTCCGCGCCGCAGAGGCTGGCGCACTTTGGACCTGGCCGACTTTATACCAGATGCGCGGCGCATTCGACCGGCATCGGACCGGATTTCACCGCGGCAAGGGCGCGCAGCGGCGCGTTGCAAGAAAAGCCGGCGAGGCCCCTCCCGGCGCCGCGCCGAAAAAAATCCGTGAAGCCGGACGCCGTGAAAAGCCGGCAATGTGTACACTACCGCGCTCCCGTTTTTTTGTAGTTTCCCATGACCATTACTATCAACGACGAGCTCCGTGCCTACATCGATCCCCTGACGGAAGACGAATACGCGGCGCTGGAGCGCAGCCTGCTCGCCGAAGGATGCCGCGATGCGCTGGTGTTGTGGGGCGATCTCCTGGTGGACGGACACAACCGCTACGCCATTTGCCAGAAGCACGGCATCCCTTTCAACACCATTCAAAACAAGACCTTCCGTTCGATGGACGATGTGTACCTGTGGATGATCGACAATCACCTCGGGCGGCGCAGCGTCTCGGATTTCCAGCGCGGCGTGCTCGCGCTGCGGAAGAAGGAAATCGTTGCCGCGCGCCTGGCACAGGCGCAGCCCGAGCCGTCTTCTGCTGCGCCGGCCGATGATGAAGAACCCGCGAAACCGGTCGTCGAGCCGGTGCTGACGCGCGAGGCGGTCGCGCGCGCGGCACGGGTCAGCAGCGCGACGCTTGGCCAGATCGAGAAAATCCAGAAGACCGCAGTGCCGGAACTGGTCAATGCGGTCAAGGCGGGCGTCATTTCCATCAATGCCGCGGCTGCGGTCGCCTCCTTGCCGGAGGAGAAGCAGGTCACGGCGGTTGCCGGCGGCAAGAAGGAACTGCGCCAGGCAGCAAGACAGGTGCGCGAGGCGCGCCTTCCCCCGAAGCCCGAACCTGCGCCGCCGCCCGCCGATGCGACGCCGGAGCAGCTTGAAATCCACCGCCTGACGCAGCTGGTGGCAACGCTCACCGAAGAGCGCGACCAGCTGAAGAAGAAGGTGCAGCATCTGACGATCGCGCTGGCGGAGGCGCGCGGCGAGCAATAGCGGGCGACGCAGGCTTTTCCGAGCATGGCCATGGAGCACGCGGCGCCGTGACGAAGGGATGCGATCACCCGGCCGCAAACTGCGGCAGAACCTGTTCCGCGAATGCGGCAATGAAGGCGTCCTGGTCGCGGTCCACACTGTGGAGAAACAGTGTGTCGAAGCCGAGCTCGGCGTCGCGCCGGAGCCACTCCAGATGCTGCTGCGCGCTGCACGACACGCGCACCGCGTTCCTGACGTCGTCCGGCGATACGGTCGCGGTCGCGGCATCGAACGCGGCGGGCGAATCCAGGTCTGCCAGCTGCGCATGCGCCAGCGCGGCCTGCCGCCACTGGTCCATCGCCGCATGCAGCGCCTCTTCGTCCGACTGCGCATAGCTCAGGACCACTTGCAGGAACATCGGTTTGCCCTGGCCGCCGCCGGCGCGGAACGCTTCGACGATCTCCCGCATCAGGCTGCGATCCTGGGTGACGGTGATGATCCCGTCGGCCCAGCCGCCCATCCATTCCGCCGTCGCCGGACTCAGGCAGGCGCCGATCAGGGGCGGCGGTTTTGCGGGACGGGAATAGAGCCGGGCATGCTTCACCCGTACGCGGCCCTCGTGCGTGACCGTTTCACCCGCCCACAACGCGCGCATGATGTCCACGCATTCCTTCAGCCGCGCTTGCCGTTCGCCCTTGGGCGGCCATCGCGCGCCGGTCAGGCTTTCATTGAGCGCCTCGCCGCTGCCAAGCGCAAGCCAGAAGCGCCCGGGGTACATGTCCGTCAGCGTGGCCGCGGCCTGCGCAATGACCGCCGGGTGGTAACGCTGGCCCGGCGCGCATACGGTGCCGAACGATGCGCCGGTCGCTTCGAGCGCCGCGCCGAGCCAGGACCACGCAAAGCCGCCCTGCCCCTGCCGCTCGCTCCAGGGGTGGAAGTGATCCGAGCACATCGCCTGCCCGAAACCGGCGGCGGCGGCGCGCCTGGCGTTGCGCAGGAGTGAAGAGGGGGAATGCTGCTCATGCGCGCAGTGATACCCGATGCTTGTCATTTCCTGTCCTTCGCCGCCATCGCGCGCCCGCTCATTGCCCGCCCCGCAGATCCTGCGCGATCCGCAGGAGCCTGCGCGCCAGTTCCTCGACGCCGCCGCCGGCCTCCTCGCCGAGCGCGGCCAGCGCCTTCGCGATCTCGCCGGCGCGCTCGGCAAGCACCGCGCGCGCCGCATGCGGTTGCGGCAGTGCGAGCGTCGAGCGCGGCAGGTGGAAATTCATCCCGGCGCGCGTGTCGCCTTCGCCGGCGGGCAGGGTGGTCAGCAGGATGCCGAGCGACTTCAGGATCGACATCAGGCCGATCGCGCTTTCGATCGCGGTCTTCCGGTCGGCACGGCTTCCCGCATACATGCCGAAGCCGCTGGCCAGCAGACGCAGCATCAGCCCGTAGGCCGCATTCGCAAGATCGAGCACCATGGCGGCGGTACGCGCCGTCACCTGCACGCCCTCGCGCCCGGGTAGCGGCCGGAACATGAGCGGGTCGCTCATCGCCGGACGATAAGGCTGGAACTGCGGATCCTGCGCCAGCAGCCTATCGTATTCGTCGCGTATCGTCCTGAACCGCAGGTAGTGCGATTTCTCCGCATCGCGGCGCCCGCCCTCGCCCTGCTCGATGATGGTCGACACCGCAGCCAACGCACTGTCGAGGCCGGTGACGGCGATGATGCCGTCCAGCGGCAGGACATCCTTGTCGAGTTGCGCCCGGGGGTCTCCCAGGAACAGGTTCCGTTCGCCCAGGCTGCGCGCCAGCGCGCGCAAGCCGTCTTCGACGCCGCGGTACAGGTGGCCCACGGTATCGTATTCCTCGGCGGTGGGGGTGAGCCGCGGCGGGCCGGTGTAGCGCCGGTATTCGGCGCCGCCTTCAAATCCCCGCGCGCGCGGCAGGTCCACGCCTTCCGGCCGCTCGAGATACACGAAGTGATCGGCGGTGTCGCGGTCGAACGGCGTGAGCCGGGCAATGATGCTCGACGGATGGTAGCCGGGCGCCACCGGGAAGTTGGGACGCGAAAAGTGCGGCGGCGAGCCGAGGCTGATCAGCAGGTTGTTCACCAGCGCGAGGTGCAGCATCTCTTCCATCGCGACGCTCTGGATGCTGGTCCGCCAGCCATCCACCGCCGCGCGCTGCGCGTCGGTCAGGCCCTCCTCCCTGCCCTGCTTCAGGCTCCAGGCGGCGTAAAGATAGGAGCACATCAGGCCGTGCTCGATTTCGGCCGCCTCGGTCAGCAGGTAAATCAGCTGTTCCCGGTCATTGACCAGGACTTGCCCGCGGTCCACCTTGGTTGCCGAAGTCCAATCCATTGTGCAAATCGTTGCCGTCACATCACGAGAAAGATCAGCGCGAGTCCGCCAAGCATCGCCGCCGCCAGCATCGCGATCAGTGTAGGAATTTTCATCTGGGATCCTGTTTCAAAAAAAGCCACTTCCCCTGTAGATGCATAAGTGCGCGCGAAATTCCGGCGCGGCAGAGAGAAAGTCGCGCGCACGATATGAAGCCCAGCTCGCGCCGGTGCTGCGTCGGTCATTCCTGCCGGCCGATCTCGCCGGCCGCTTCCCCGTCCCGCAGCCGGCTGCCGCGCCGGTCCTGCCGCCGCCACTGCGTCACGCGCCGCACCAGGCCGGCCAGGCCGTCATAGGGGCGCGGCGGCAGCGCAAGCGTGCGCGGCGTGCCGGCGTCGGCCAGCACCTGTTCCGCCGCCAGCCAGCCGGCGCGCACCGCGCCTTCCATGCAGCAGGGCAGCTGGGTACGCAGCCAGTCGCCGGCAAGGACAAGCCCGGGAACCGGGGTGCGGACCTGCGGGCGCGCGGCTTCCGTGCCAGGGGTCGGGCATGGGATCGCCATCGGTATGCGGTGCACCCGCGCATGCAGGAGGCGCGCATGTGCCGCGGCCGGCGCGAATTCCGCCAGCTCCTTCACGGTCGCGCGGATCACCTCGTCATCCGTCATGCCGTGCGCGCGGTGGCTGTAGATGATGTTGCTGGCGATGACCGAAGGCCGGCCCTGCCAGCCCTGCCGTATCCGGGTGAGTTCATAGAAATCGTAGTTGAGCCGTTGCGGCGACCACAGGTGCGACATGAAGCGCTCCCGCATGACCTTGCGGTCGAACCACAGGTAGCAGGAGATGTAGGGACTCGGCTCGCAAGACCGCAGCGCGTCGAACGGCGCGCATCGCCTCCAGCCTTCCGGCAGCAGCGGCGCCAGGTCCAGCGGCGGCACCGCGGCAACGATCTGCGGTGCCCGCAATTCGCTGCCGTCGGCAAGCGCGACGCCCTCGGCCCGGCCGTCGCCGACCAGGCCGCGCACCGCGCATCCGGTCCTGACCTCGCCGCCGGCGGCCTCGATGATGCGCGTGGCCTGCGGCGCATACAGCTCGGACAGGCCGACCGCCGCGAATCCGAAATGCAGCTGACGGTGTCCGCTGAGCTGCGCATGGATGCGCATGATCGCCGCCGCCGAGCATCGTTCGATCGGCACGTTGGTCACCACCATCGTCGCGAACGCCCACCACCAGTCGATCATGCGCTGCGTCATGCCCTGGCTGCGCAGGAAATCGAGCGCGCTCATGCGGTCGAGTTCGGGCACGTCCTCCTCCCCGAACTGCATGCCACGCCAGATGACGCGCATCGCGGAGACATGGTCTGCGATGGATAACCCCGGCGCGGACAGCAGGCTCGGCATCAGGCTGAGCGGCGGCGGCAGCAGCGGCCAGTGCGTCAACGCGAACGGGCGCGGCGCGGTCGCAATGGTCAGGACCTTGCGGGGTTGCCAGGTGACCAGCCCGCGCGTGCCGAGGCGGTCAAGCAGCGCGAGCATGTTGCGGTATTCCGAGTGCAGCACATGCGGGCCGATATCGACAGTGTCGCCGGTCTTGTCGTCGGTCCAGCTTTTCGCCCGGCCGCCGAGGCAGGCATCGCGCTCCAGCACGATGACTTTCCTGCCGCTGTCGGCCAGCGCCACGGCACAGGAAAGGCCGGCGAGTCCGCCGCCGACGATGATGACATCGGCCGCCCGGCTTTCCCGCGAGGATGCGCGCTCAGCGCCGGCGCGACCCATGGCGCTGTGCCTTCATTCGCATCCTTCGGCCGCCGGTGGAACGCCATCCGCAACCCGCCAGCCCGGCCCGCAGCGCCATGCCCGGACTGCCGCCTCATGCAGCGGAAACTTCAGCGGGGTATGCCAGGGCGCCGACAACACCCGCACCACTTCCGTGGTGGGCATGAAGTGTTTCGGCAGGCGGGCGGGCTCCGCATAGCACGCAAACAGCAGGAGCTTGTTGTCCGGCGTGATCGTGCTGAAGAAAAGCCGCCACTTGCCGCGGTCCAGTTCCAGTCCCGTCTCTTCCCACACCTCCCTTGTCAACGCGAGGGCGACGTCTTCCAGTTCGTCGATGTACCCGCCTGGCAACGCGATGCCGCCGTCACTGCGTTCGACCAGGAGAAGTTCGCCGGGGGTCGTCGAGGGAATGATGCCGACGGAAACGGGAATCGGGTTCTTGTACATTGGTATTGCGGGTCCGGGCTGTGCCGGCGTGCGAAGCAGTGCGTGCCGGGGTTCCGGCGGTGTGCCGGATTGAACGGTTAGAGCAGGGGCGGCGGCCGGCGTTCAATGCAGGTGCGGGAAGAGCAGGACATGCCGGCGCCGTGGCGCGCATGCTGACGGATGGAGGGCAAACCCGGAGCGGCCGGAAAGCGGCGCGGCGCCGCCTCCGGCGCCTGGCGTCACTTCACCGCGAAGCAGTACAGCAAGCCTCCGCCGCCGGTACTCTTCAAGCCGTCCGGATGGCAGCCGCGCGAAGGATGGGCGGAATTCCAGGAGGACGCCCAGGAAGCGTTGACCGGTCCCGCACGGTCATGGTGGCCAAGCATCGCCGAGCCGTCCGGCCCGCTCTTGGTCCAGTTGCCGCAGGTCATGTCGGGGAACGGTGTACCCGGGAAGGCGGTGCCATCGGGCCGGGAGCCGGTCAGGATGTCGTGCAGGTTCGGCTTTTCGGTACGGCCGTTCACGACCTCGCCCTTCTCGCTGAGCGCCGTTTCCTTCGTCAGCTTGCTGGCCGGCGAGTGCAGCTCGTCGACGTTCCTGGCGATGACCACGCCCTTGGCGTTCTGCCACGGGCCGTTGCCGATGCGGTCGCGTGCATTGACGAAATTCGGGTCGCTCAGTCCGCCGCTCGCCTGCGTGCTCAGGTAGGCGCGCCAGGTGCGGTTGCCGGCGCCGGCAGCCTGCGCCAGCGACTGGCAGTGACGGTCCGCGCCTTCGAGGCCGCCCAGGTCGGCGCCATTGCCGGGGCCGGTGCTGGTCAGGAAAAATGTCATGCCGGCGGGACCGCCGCCCGATGCTCCCATGCCGGCGCAGCCCGCCAGCATCACCACGCAACCCGCAATCCAGCCCGTGCTTCGCATCATGCCCTTCATCGCAACCTCCTCATGCTTTGGTGTCGCCCCACAATCGCTGCGCCCCCGGATACAACGGCAAGGACGGACAGCCCCGTTGAATTCCTGCCAGCGGCAACTACCGGCCTGGACAATCTTAACCGAACGGTCGGCAGCCTGCGTTTGGCGCGCCGCAACGCCCGCTCCATGCAGCGGCGGAAAAATGCAACCTGCCCGGCAGGAACGGTCTAACCCATGTTTCCCCTTCCCGGAGCCACCATGAAGACCTCGTCCATCCTCCTTGTCCTGCCGCTGCTGGCCGCCGCCGGCGCCGCCAGCGGCCAGGGCAACAGCCCCACCCCGACCACCGAGAATGCGGCACAGCAGACGCCGAACCAGGGCCAGCCGCGCATCGACAGCAACAGCAGCGGCGCGGCCAACACTCCGGACAGCAGCGCGACCGCCGGCACCGCAAGCAGCAGCGGCTCGTCCGGCACCGCGGGCAGCAGCATGGGCGGCAGCGGCGGCTCCGCGGCCAGCCCCGACGGCAACCGCATGCTCGGCACCACGGTGCGCGGCGACCCGCGCAGCAGCAATACCTCCGATCATGACACTTCGCGCGGGTGGAGCGGCGTCGGCAGCACCGGCGGCGCGACCGGCACGGGAACGAGTTCGGGAACGAGCGACGATCCGCCGGCGCAGGGCGGCAATGCCAGCGGCGGCACGGTCAGCGGCAGCAGCGCGGGTAGCAGCGCATCCGGTGGCGGTCAAGCCAGCGACAGCGCGGCCGGCACGCCGTCCGGAAGCAGCGGCGGCACCAGCGGCGGCACCGCGCGCTAGCCGAGTTTGACAAGCGTGGCGAACGGCCCGGATTGGCGTCGAGCAGCGCGCGCGTACGCGAGGTACGAGAGCAACGCAGACGTCAATCCGGTTCGCGCACCAGCTTGTCAAACACAGCCAGGGCGCCGCCCACCGGCGAGCGTCACTTGACGCCCGCCATGTCGGGCAGCTGGTGCGCAATGCCCTTGTGGCAGTCGATGCAGGTCTTCTCGCCGCTGGCAAGCGAAGTGGAATGTGCATCCACCGCACGCTTGCTCTGCCTGGTGAAGTCCATCGATTCGAACTGGTGGCAGTTGCGGCACTCCAGCGAGTTGTTCGCCTTGAGCCGGCGCCATTCGTTGTTCGCCAGCTGCAGCCGGTGCGCCTCGAATTTTTCGCGGGTGTCGATGGTGCCGAAGATCTTGCCCCAGACCTCCTTGGACGCGGCCATCTTGCGCGCCATCTTGTCGGTCCAGTTGTGCGGCACGTGGCAGTCCGAGCATTTCGCGCGCACGCCGCTGCGGTTGCTGAAGTGGATGGTGTTCTGCAGCTCCGCGTACACGTTGTCGCGCATCTCGTGGCAGCCGGTGCAGAATTTCTCGGTATTGGTCGCCTCCATGATGGTGTTGAAGCCGCCCCAGAACAGGATGCCGAAGATGAAGGCGCCGATCGTGAGGAAGCCGAAGCTGAGGTGGGTGCTGGGACGGCGCAGGATGTCCCAGTAGCGCCTGAGCAAGCGTTTCATGGCGTCCCCTTATTTCTTGGGCGCCGGCCTGGCGCCCTGTGCGGCGGGCTGCGCCTGGTTCAGCATCGTGTCGACATCCTTGAATTCGTTGTTGACGAGCGGGTTCAGGTTGGCCTGCGGCACGTGGCAATTCAGGCAGAAATAGCGGCGCGGCGACAGTTCAGCCAGGAAGTTGCCGTCCCGGTCCATGAAGTGCGTGACGCTGATCATCGGCGCCTGGCTTTCCTGGGTTCGCGTGCGCGCATGGCACATCATGCAGCGGTTCGCGTTCTTGTCGACCTGGTAGCCCTCGATCTTGTGCGGCACCACCGGCGGCTGCATCGCGTAATTGCGCGAGCGCCGCACGTCGCTGTTGTCCGGGTTCACGATCGCGGGCGGCGCCGTGGTCTGGTCCAGCGGCACGTTGCCGCGCATCCTGTCATAAAAGTCGGCGGCGGACACCAGGCAGGGAAGCAGCATCAGGACAGTGGTCAGTATTCTTTTCATCTATCAGCCCTCCTCAAACCTTGCGGAGCTTGACCGCGCACTTCTTGAAGTCGGTCTGGAACGAGATCGGATCGGTTGCGTCCAGCGTCACCTTGTTGATCAGCTGGCTGGCGTCGAAGAACGGCACGTAGACCAGCCCGCGCGGCGGACGGTTGCGTCCGCGGGTTTCGACCCGGGTGCGCATCGAGCCGCGGCGCGACGCGATTTCGACCAGGTCGCCGCGGCGTGCGCCGAGGTCGCGCGCATCGTCCGGGTGCATGTAGCACACCGCGTTGGGCACCGCGCGGTACAGCTCCGGCACGCGCCGCGTCATCGTGCCGGTGTGCCAGTGCTCCAGCACGCGGCCGGTCGAGAGCCAGAACGGGTATTCCTTGTCCGGCTCCTCCGCGGCCTTCTCATAGGGCAGCGCGAAGATCACCGCCTTGCCGTCCGGCATGCCGTAGAAGTTGTAGCCTTCGCCCTGCTTCACGTAGGGATCGTAGCCCTCGCGGTAGCGCCATTGCGTTTCCTTGCCGTTCACCACCGGCCAGCGCAGGCCGCGCTCCTGGTGGTAGGTGTCGAAGGTCGCGAGGTCGTGGCCGTGGCCGCGGCCGAACTGCGCATATTCCTCGAACAGGCCTTTCTGGATGTAGTAGCCGAACGCCTTCGCTTCGTCGTTCGCGTAGCCGGCCTCGATCTGCGAATTCGGGAACTTGTCGACCTCGCCGTTCTTGAACAGCAGGTCGTACATGGTCTTGCCGCGCCACTGCGGCGCCTTGTCCAGCAGTTCCTTCGGCCAGACCTCTTCCATCTTGAAGCGCTTCGAGAATTCCACCAGCTGCCACAGGTCCGAGCGCGCTTCGCCCGGAGGATTGACCAGCTGGTGCCAGAACTGGGTGCGCCGTTCGGCGTTGCCGTAGGCGCCCTCCTTCTCCACCCACATCGCGGTCGGCAGGATCAGGTCGGCCGCCATGGTGGAAGCGGTCGGGTACACATCGGAGACGACGACGAAGTTGTTCGGGTTGCGCCAGCCGGGCAGGATCTCCTGCATCACGTTCGGGCCGGCCTGCACATTGTTGGTCACCATGGTCCAGTAGGCGTTGAGCTTGCCGTCCTTGAGCATGCGCGACTGCACCACCGCATGGTAGCCCGGCTTGTCGGGAATGGTGCCGGGCGGGAGCTTCCAGATCTTCTCGGCCACTTCGCGGTGCTTCGGATTGACCACCAGCATGTCGGCCGGCAGCCGGTGCGCGAAGGTGCCGACCTCGCGCGCGGTGCCGCAGGCGGACGGCTGGCCGGTCAGCGAGAACGGGCTGTTGCCCGGTGTCGAGATCTTCCCGGTCAGCAGGTGCAGGTTGTAGAGCAGGTTGCTGCACCAGGTGCCGCGCGTATGCTGGTTGAAGCCCATCGTGAAGAAGGACATCACCTTCACCTTCGGGTCGGCATACATTTCGGCCAGCCGCTGCAGCTGCTCCTTCGGCACGCCGGAAAGCTTCGACACGTAGTCGACGTCATAGGCGCTGACGAATTTCGCGTATTCCTCGAAGCTGATCGGCTTGCCGCCGCCGGCTTCGGCCACGTTCTTGGCCGCCTTTTGCAGCGGGTGGTCGGGCCGCAGGCCGTAGCCGATATCGGTGTTGCCGAGCACGAAGCGGGTGTGCTTGTTGACGAAATCGCGGTTGACGCGGTTGGTCTTGATGATGTGGTTGGCGATGTAGTTGAGCATCGCCAGGTCGGTCTGCGGCCGGAAGATCACCGGCAGGTCGGCCAGCTCGAAGCTGCGGTGCTCGTAGGTCGACAGCACGGCGACCCGTGCGTGGGGCGCGGACAGCCGTCGGTCCGATACCCGTGTCCACAGGATCGGATGCATCTCGGACATGTTCGAGCCCCACAGCACGAAGGCATCGGCGTTCTCGATGTCTTCGTAGCAGCCCATCGGCTCGTCCATGCCGAAGGTGCGCATGAAGCCGGCCACCGCCGACGCCATGCAGTGGCGCGCGTTCGGGTCGATGTTGTTGGAGCGGAAGCCGGCCTTGAACAGCTTGGCGGCGGCATAGCCTTCCCAGATCGTCCACTGGCCGGAGCCGAACATGCCGACCCCGGTCGGCCCCTTGTCGCGCAGCGCCTGCTTGAACTTTTGCGCCATCACGTCGAACGCGACGTCCCACGACACGGGAGTGAATTCGCCGTTCTTGTCGTACTTGCCGTTGCTCATGCGCAGCAGCGGCCGCGTCAGGCGATCTTCGCCGTACATGATCTTGGACAGGAAATAGCCCTTGACGCAGTTGATGCCGCGGTTGACCTGGGCATTGATGTCGCCGTGGGTGGCGACCACGCGGCCGTCCTTGACGCCGACGTTGACGCCGCAGCCGACGCCGCAGAAGCGGCACGGCGCCTTGCTCCACGCGAGCTGGGTCTTGGACGCATCGGTGACGACATTGGAGCCGAGCGTCTCCATTGGCACGCCGACCGTGGTGGCCGCGGTCACTGCCGCGGTCTGCTTGATAAAGTCACGTCGCGTGAGCTTCATATTTCAATCTCCTGTTCGAGGTCTTCCCGGGGTTCCGCATGCTGGTAAACGAGCGACACGTCGACCACGCCGGGCAGGGCGCGCATCGCATCCATGCAGTCGAGCGTGCGGCGGCTGCTGTCTGTTTCGAGCGTGACGACGAGCTTGCCGTCCGGAGAGACGGCGTGCACCGTCGCGGATGGCACCTGCCGAAGCTGCGCCGCCACCGCTGTCAGCGCCTCGGGGCGGGCGAAGACGACGATGCCGGCGATGTGAATTTCCTGGTCCATGCGTGGCTGCCTTTCGGGTGGCGTGACTGCTGTGGAAGGGGTATCGTCATGCGGCGCGCATCACCCGCTGGGCAGCGAGCCGGTCACGAGCTGGTACATCCATATGAAGAAGCCGTAACCGCCGACGACGGCAACCGCCAGGACGGGCGCGGTAACGATGGTGAGAAAGAGGAAGGCGCGCAACTCCTGCGCTTTGGTGACCGGTTCTCGGTTTTCTATCATCTTCGGCTCGTCTCCGGGCTCGGTGCTTTGGGCGATGCGGACGCACGGACGCCGGCGCCGGCAACACACAAGGGGGGCAGCCGAAGCGGGAGAACGCGACCGGATTTTTCTTCCTGCCGCCGGGAAGTTCCCGGCGGCAGGCAAACTTGCAATATAGATTCGGCAAGATTGATGATGGTTCCCTTTTGGTTAAACGAAAATCACCGGTCGGTACAGACTGAATATTGATATGCGGCATGATGTATGCCGGAAGACGGGAAGCGGACCATGCATCAAGCGATGCGCTAGGCGGGACTGTCGCGCACGCCGATCTCGGCCAGCAGCGCGCCCAGGCGCGCGGCATCGACTGGCTTGACGAAATGGTGGTTGAAACCGGCATCGAAGGCGGCATGCCGGTCCCGGTCCTGGCCATAGCCGGTGACCGCCACCAGCACCGCAGACGAAGTTTCCGGACATGCCCGCAGCCGACGCGCCAGTTCGTTGCCGTCCATGTCAGGCAGGCCGATGTCGAGCAGGCAGACGTCCGGCATCTCGCTGCGCGCGCGCTCGAACGCCCGCCGTGAGCCGTACTCGACATGGACGGTGTGGCCGGATGCCTCGAGGTACATCGCGAGCATGTACGCCGCGTCGGCGTTATCGTCGACGATCAGGATCTTGAGCGGATTCGTGCGCTCGCCGGGCCGCCCGGCGGGCGCCGGCGCCAGGGGGATGGCGGCCTGCAGCAGGCGCGGCAAGCGGATGGTGAAACGGCTGCCGCGCCCGAGCCCGTCGCTGCGTGCGCAGACGCTGCCGCCGTGCAATTCCACCAGGCTGCGCACCAGCGCCAGTCCGATGCCCAGCCCGCCCTGAGCACGATCCGAACTGCGTTCGGCCTGCGCGAAAAGCTCGAAGGCGCGGCCGACCAGTTCCGGCGTCATGCCGATGCCGTTGTCGGCAACTTCCAGCAGCACATGCGCGCCCTGCACCTCCATGCGCAGCACGATGCTGCCACCGTCGGGCGTATACTTCGCTGCATTGTTGAGCAGGTTCACCAGCACCTGCACGATGCGCTTCCTGTCCGCGCACACGAATGCCGACGCGCCCGGCAGCTGCACGTCGAGCGCGTGGCGGCGCGCCTCCACCAGCGGCCGCACCTGCTCCACCGCCTCGGCGACCGCGCGCTTCATGTCGAGTTCCGTCTTGTCCAGCGTGACCAGGCCGCGCGTGACGCGCGACACATCCAGCAAGTCGTCCACCAGCCCGGTCATGTGACGCACCTGGCGCGTGATCACCTCGCTGGTCTTGCGGATGCGCTCTTCATCCAGGCGCCCCAGCTGCAGCAGTCCGGCCGCGGCATCGATCGGCGCCAGCGGGTTGCGCAGTTCGTGCGCCAGCATCGCGAGGAACTCGTCCTTGCGGCGGTCGGCATCCTTCAGCTTTTCTTCCGCCTGCTTGCGCTCCGAAATGTCGAGCACCACCGCCAGCACCGTACCAGCCGGCTGGCCGCCCTCGGCCCGGATCAGGCTGACGGTCACGCTCACCCATACCAGCGAGCCGTCCGGGCGCAGGTAGCGCTTCTCGAGTTCAAACGGTATGCCTTGCCGCGCCATCTTTTCGAACAGCGCAACGTTGCGCGCCAGGTCGTCCGGATGGGTGAGGTCCTGCATCCGCAGCGCCAGCACTTCCTCGCGCCGGCGGCCGAGGATCTGGCAATAGCGCTCGTTGACATTCAGAAAGCGGCCGTCGAGGTCGGTCTCGGCGATGCCTGCCGCGGTCTGCTGGAACAGCGACCACAGGTGCGCCTCGCTGCGGCGCAGCGCTTCGGTGGCGCGCACCCGCTCGATATGCGCCCAGGAGCGCTCGACCACTTCCTCCACCAGCGTGATTTCGTCCGCGTTCCAGTGCCGCGGCCGGTCCTGGTGGACCGCCATCATCGCCAGCAGCCGGCCTTCCTTCACCAGCGGGCAGCAGACGATGGCCTTGATGCCGATCGCGCTGAACATCGCGGCGCCGTCGGCCCCGTGCAATTCCGTGTCGACGTCCTGGATCACCAGCGTGCGGCCGTCGCGCATGTCGGCCGCTGCGCGGGAGCCGAACAGGTCGAGCGAATACTGGCCGACGGTGCTCGCCACCCCCGCCACTGTCCAGTCGTGGCGGATCGTGAAGCGGTTGTTGTCGGGCTCCAGGTCGGCATAGGCGCAACGGGTCACGCCGAGATGCTCGCCGACCAGGCGCGCGGTGACTTCCAGCACCGCCTTTGCGCTGACGGCGCCGCGGGTGGCCTCGCTGACGGCATCCAGGAAGCGCAGGCGGCCTTCGACCCGCTTGCGTTCGCTGATATCGATGGTCGCGCCGACCAGCCGGGTCACCGCGGACTGCCCGTCGCGGTACAGATGCGCCCAGGTCGACAGCCAACGCTCGCGGCCGTCCGGCAGGACCGCGCGGAAATCGGCGGAAAAGCTTTCTTTCTCGCGGATCGCCAGTTCGATCTCCCGCCACACGCCGTTGCGGTCGGCGGGATGGACCAGCTGCGTGAAATCGGCTGCGTGCCCGCCGAACTGGCCGGGCGCCAGCCCGTGCAGTTCGTACACCCTTTCGGACCAGGTGACCCGGTCGCTGGCGATGTCCCAGTCCCAGATGCCGATCCTGCCGGCGTCGGTCGCCAGCCGCAGGCGCTCTTCGCCGGCGCGCAGCGCCGCTTCCGCGCGGCGCTGCTTCTCCAGCAGGCGCACGTTGACCACCACCGGCGCGGCAAGCGAGGCCAGTTCCTGCGCGAATTCCATATCCGCCGCGCCGTGGGTGCGTCCGGAGCGGCCGGTAAACAATGTGAGTGCGCCGACCAGTTCTCGTCCGTAGCGCACCGGCACCGTGAGCATCGACCGGAACGCGAGCCGGCGCAGCAGCGCGAGGTGCTGCGCATTGTGGGCAACCCGCTGGTACCAGGCGTCATCGATGTCGACCTGCAGTGCCGGCTTTCCGGAAGACAACGCACACAGGTTCGGTGCCCCGGGTTCCTGCCGGACCCATTTCGTCGTCTGCAGCAAGGCTTCGGTTTCAGCGTCCAGATGGGCGCGCGCGGTGCGGCGCACGCCGTCATCCAGTACCGCGTCGAAAAAACCGAAGTCGCCGAGCGCGGGCAGACAGGCGGCAATGGTATTGGCAAGTGTCTGGTCGAGCTCGAGCGACGACGACAGCAGCGCTGCCGCGCGCCGGAATATGCGCAGTTGCTCGCTGGCCCGGTCCAGGGCCTGGTCATCGGAAAAATCCATTACCCATTCTTTCATACATCCGCAATGCTGGCAGGAACGGCGCCGGAACTGTGCGGCGCGCAAACGCATCTATATTTTCACGCAGCCTGCCGCAACTCAAGTTGCGCGGCGTCAGCGACTTTTTCCCTCTACCACTTATGCATGCTCACCGCAGCGCCATTGTCTTGCCACCGCCCTTGCAACGCCGACTGGAAGCAGCCGCGCACGCGTTCATCCAGGGAGAAACCGGCTTCGATGCCGATTTCTCGACGCCGGCGGGCGAGCCGGCACTGGCCGCGCCCGACTCGATTTCCTGGCGGGTTTTCAAGAATCCGCTGTCGCTGTTCGTCGGCGGCGTCGCCGCGGTGTTGCTGGAACTGGCCGAGCCGCGCGTGCGCGAGGGCGTCTGGCGCAATACCGCGTTCCGCAACGACCCGCTGCAGCGGATCCGGCGCACTGGCCTGTCGGCAATGATGACGGTGTACGGGCCGCGCAGCCGTGCCGAGGCCATGATCGCCCGCGTGCGCGCGCTGCATGCACGGGTGGCGGGCACCACGCCCGCCGGCCTGCCGTACCGGGCGGACGATCCGGAACTGCTGACCTGGGTCCATGCCACCGCCAGCTACGGCTTTCTCGAAGCGTACTGCCGCTACGTCGACCCGCTGCATGAAGTGGCGCGCAACCGCTTCTATGCGGAAGGCGCGTCATCTGCGAAGCTGTATGGCGCGGACCGGTTCCCGGCGTCGCAGCAGGAACTGGACATCCTGTTCGTGACCATGGGCGACAAGCTCGAAGCGTCGACCGTGGTCTTCGAATTCCTCGACATCGTGCGCCGTGTGCGGCTGCTGCCGCCGCCGCTGGCGCGCGTGCAGGAATTGCTGGTGAAGGCGGCGATCTCGATTCTGCCCGGGTGGGTGCGCGAGCGGCTGACGCTGGGCGATGCGTGGGACCTGTCCCGGTGGCAGCGCAGGATGATCGCCCGCGGCGGCGCGCTGATCGACCGCATTCCGCTGCATGCGGCGCCGCCGGCGCAGGCGTGCCGGCGGCTCGGACTGGCCGAGGATTATCTTTACGCGCGGCGGCGCTGAGCCGGCATGGCCGGGTCGCGCGGTGGCCTGCTAGCGCTTGCGTGCCGCGTCTTCCTGTTCCATCCGCTTGCGCACGCCGCCGTCCACCGTCCTGCCGGCCTCCACCGGCTGGTGCAGCGTCCCGGAGGTGGCCGGCGCCGGCGGCGCTGTCTCGTACTGCATCCGGTGCGAAATATTGGCGGAGATGCGTTCCGTGAGATCCGGCATCAGGCGATGCGACACGGTCGCCCCGCTCGCCTTCCAGCCGACCGGCAATTCCTCGCGCGGATGCACCGACGCCCAGACGATCGCCTCCACCACCTTCTGCGGGTCGTCCATCGCCGCCATGCGCGGCCGGCCGCCGCTGTAGTTGGCCACATGCTCGAAGAACGGCGTGTCGGCGGCCCACGGCATGACGGTCGTCACCGCGATCCGGTCGCTGCCGGCCAGGCGCAGCTCCTCGTTCAGCGCCCGCCCGAGGCTGAGCACCGCCGCCTTCGATGCCGCGTAGGTCGACTGGTAGGCGAGCGGCACTTCGCTCTCGACGGAACCGATGTTGACCAGCGTGCCGTAACCCTGCGCGCGGAAGCGGCGCAGCGCGGCGTGGCTGCCGTAGATCACGCCCTTGACGTTGACGTCGATCACGCGCGCATGGTCGGCCGGCGGAATGTCCTCGAAACGCCCGAGCACGCCGACGCCGGCGTTGTTGATCCAGACATCGATCCGCCCGAAGCGCGCGACCGTCTCGTCCGCGATCCTTTGCACGTCTTCCGGCCGGCCGACGTCGGCGGTGACCACCAGCGGCGTGCCGCCCGCCGCGCGCGCCCGCGCCGCGACCTCGTTGAGCAGATCGGTGCGGCGCGCGGCCAGCACGACGTTGGCGCGAAGCGCCGCCAGCCGTTCCGCGACACCGCGGCCGAAGCCGCTGGAAGCGCCAGTGATCACATAGGTCTTGCCGGCCACCTGCTGCTGCTCGTCCGGCCGCAGTTGCAAGCCGGTGCAGGCGCAGAGTTGAAGAACCGCAACAAGCAGCAATAAGCGCAAGCCCCGGTGCGCGGGGCGATCTTTCGTGGCAGGCATGGCTTCCTCCTCATCCAGGGCAAGTGGCAGACCCGGCGCAGTCATGCAAGACGCGTGCCGCGTTTGATCCTGCTCACAAGCGCGAGCAGCTGATGAAATTCCGCGCGCAGCGCGCCATCCGACAGCGACAACAGGCATGGAGACGCACGCATGGACAGGACCGACACGAACACGCTCACGGGCAAGGGCAGGACCGCGCTGGTGCTGCTGTACGGAGGTACGATCTTCCTCTCCGCCTTTCTCCTGTTCCAGGTCCAGCCGGTGATCGGCAAGGTGCTGCTGCCATGGTTCGGCGGTTCGGCCGCGGTCTGGAGCACCTGCCTGCTGTTCTTCCAGGTGCTGCTGCTGGCGGGCTACCTGTACGCGCACTGGACCAGCCGCTTCCTGTCGCCCGGCAAGCAGGCGCTGCTGCATATCCTGCTGCTGGCCGGCAGCATCGCGCTGCTGCCGATCACGCCCGACGAGAGCTGGAAGCCGACCGGCAGCGACGACCCGACGCTGCGCATCCTCGCCCTGATGGCAGTGACCATCGGCCTGCCGTATTTCCTGCTGTCCACCACCGGCCCGCTGCTGCAGGCATGGTTTGCCCGCGAAAAGCCGGACACCGTGCCCTACCGCCTGT
>Ga0196971_1000400_pt1 | contig 34659 bp, 29 predicted proteins | sample S1v_1013CmetaG_FD_148660 | JGI IMG/M metagenome (GOLD analysis project Ga0196971, IMG submission 148660) | Soil microbial communities from Anza Borrego desert, Southern California, United States - S1+v_10-13C | ecosystem: Environmental > Terrestrial > Soil > Desert | place: USA: California...
ATCTCAACTCAAACCAACTACGAAGAAATCAAAAACAGTCGATTAACTTGTAGTTACGAAAACGAAAAATAAATCGCAATGGGAGAACTGTAACCTATTGACATTGAACCTTTAATATGTGTTCTATCGGGCTTTCTTCCGTCCTATCTGATACGTGATAGCACACGCCTCAACATGCTAATCACATCCTTGTTATGGCGTGTGCCTACAGATGCACATCCGTGTGCCCGAAGTGCATCCGTTTTAATTGATTATTGATTATTGATTATGGCGAAGCCATGCATATGGCCCTGAATAATGATGACCATATTTATAATTTATAATTTCCTATTTATAATTGATTTTGTTCTGATCCGCGCTAATCCGCCCCATCCGTCCAATCCGTGTTCTATTGGGCTTTCTGTGGCTCCTGCCATCGCGAATGTATTCGACCACTCCAGCGATTTCCCGCTCTTTCTAATCACCGCCGTATAAAGAATGAAGCTCTTATACTTCTGCAGCTTTGATAATTTTTCCGCATCCATATTTATAACTAAACCTGATGAAGTGTTCTCAGCTCTTAGTTCCACCAGCTCATATGAACCCGCACATGGCTCCAGCGGATCATAAAGCATAACCACCATAACAATCTTATCATCCTCCCGGGGTTCAAACCAGTCTTCCATTAAGATCATGAAATTATCTTCAAGCATTATTACATCTTTGATCCTGAGCTGGAAGTGGGGAGGTGTGATAGTGTTGTTGATTCCGGGACGCTCAGGCTCCGCATGCTGTATATTACATTTAATAATTCTCATCTGTGCCGAAGGCGCATCAACCTTTGCCTGATCCCACACTTCTTTTACCCTGTCTATCCGGAGTATACAGCTCGCGAATTTGCTTGCACCGCGGAATTTGTTGTTTGACCTTTGGACTCCGGGTGTTCGTACCTCCGGATATTTTTTCGGTGCCGAACATATTATTGTCCTTCCGTTGATATGTCTGATGACAAATGATCCCACTTTTCCGGTTATCTCCCGTAAGATGAGATCATGTGTACCCTTCCTTAACCTCGCCATTTCATCCTCCCTTCTAATTTGCGTAATCTGTGAAATCTGTGTTTTTCTTTTTTTTCTTTATGTTTCATTCTTATTTGAATTTGATTATTGGAATTTATTTGTTATTTGTGATTTGTGATTTGGAATTTCCTTTTCCTTACTCCTTACTCCGTACTGCCTACTCAAACCAATCCGTGTCCTATTGTGTTTCTGTCTTCTGTCCTACAATGAATGACGGCGAAGCCAAATGACCACGAATGACGACGCAGTTGAATGACCTTTACTTTTAATCCGTGAAGATCCGCCTTATCCGTGCGAATCCGTGTTCTATCGGGCTTCCCTATACGAGTTGGCCTCCGAAAAATCAGCCATTTTGGACAAACTGGACAAACACAAAAGCATCTTTGAAGAGGCACCCCCTTCAGGACGTATCCCTAATTTAAATTATGCGATTTTGCTGCATTATAAGCCTTTGCTATAAATTTGATATATCTTTCTGTCCCTGATTTTCGTTCTATAAGCTCTAAATTGTACAAATCTGCATATATCTTTGTCCATTTGGACAAAAGATTTTGCTTAGTTTGTCCAAAATCCTCATACTCTTTCCTGAACTGATCGAATAATTCTCTCTTATTGAATTCCGCGTTCAGCGGCAGATCATTCATAAATTCCTCAAACTCTGCTGAGGTGCTGTCGATCAGTTTCTTTCTGGTCAGGTTCACATATTCATAACTCTTTAATCCGTTCTGCAGATAATAACGGCAGCACTCGGCCATGTAATTGTAAAATGCAGTCCACTGCTCCTCATTCCACTCGTCAAAAAACAAATGACCGAACTCATCCCTGGGTTTATGCTGCGCGTTGTAGTAATCTGAAAACTCAACTACAAACTGCCTGTCAAGTGAGGAATCATCCGTTCCTTCAACCGTGTGATTTGTAGTGATTAATATCTTGGGCGACCTCTCATACGGAACCCTATATTCATTCTTGTTCTTCTTTTCAATCGTTAATCCTTCAGTCAGTATCGAAAACAGCTTTTCAAAACTGAACTTCTTCTTTACGTCATCAAATATGATCAGCTGCGTATCCTGGTCGACCGACTGAAACATGAAGTTCCTGTCGAATGTAAAATTCTTCCCGTCAATCTTTAACACGTTCTTCATCTCGCTCACTGCTTTTGACACCAATCCTTTACCTGACCTGCCGAAAGCGTTATCACTAAGTTTTTCATCGATGAATATCACTGCCTTTGCAGATGAAGGATCTTTATATGATACCAGCAGGTAGCCGATAGCAGATCTCAAAGCATTAATTCTCTCCTGATCTTTTCTGCATACATTTTCTATAAACACCTCAAACTCGCTCTTCTCCTGTGTAAAATGGAAATCATGCTGTGCTTTCTGTTTCTCCCATATCGTTCCCTCCAGCTCACTGTATTCCTTTCTTCTGATATGGTCTTTCGTTACCTCAATACAGCAGTTCCTGAAGAAAAAATATTCCTTCTCTTTATTCCCGAAAATACTTTCGGGGTTAATAGTACGAATACATTCAAGCAGATTTTCACCGCAGTATACTCCTGAGTTTCTGATAAAATAATCCAGCACCAGATCACGCCGCTCCCCCTGTTCATTTTCTTTTATATAGTTGAGCAGCAGGTCTTTTATTTTGAGCTTAGATATATCGGATATAATATTATCAGTGTGCCTTATCAGAACATAATCCTTGTTGATGATCATCTTTGCAAAACCTGCCTGCTCAAGGAACGTGATTAGTCTGTGGGAGTGGATTACCACTGTATTATTTTCAACTTTCCAGAAAATTGATTTCATATTTGTACACCCGGATGTTTTTACCAGAATTTTATTATCCAGACCAAATGAAATAAAAAAAATTGATTTAGGGAATTGAGTCACAAGTACAGGGATTGAGTGTCTGATTTTGAATTTCAGTTCACTCAGAAGCTTTATTGAGAATTTTATCTGAAAGGGAAGAAATACCGGCAGACTTCCGCCTGCCCCGCAACTATAAAAATATTCTATTGCGGGGGCTCATACAAATACACATTTACTAAATATTCTTTAAATTTAATTCATTCAGATCTTTACAAATTGTAAACTTTTCTATATTATACCTTTCGGATTCTGATCTTTTAGGATCGCTGAAAGAATGCCGGACTCAAAATTTGGGGAGTAATTTTAATGATCTTACTTTGCGATATGTTATCAGTTCATTCCCTCACTTCAATTAACCCGCAATAATTTAAGGAACCGCTATCGCCTGATTGCTACCGATTCTTTCTGCTTTAATTGAATAATCCTTAATAGACAGGGGGTAGTTATGATCTATTTGCCTCAGGGAATTGACTTTAATAAAATCAGAGAGTACATGCTAACTCTCCCTGATATTAAATCGAGGCTGGCTTATCTTAATAAGTATAGTGCTGATGTCAGAATTATAATGAATGGTTTTGATTTCTATTTTATGTCTGCAAACATTGAGTGCCTGGTCGGAAGTGGGTTTGAGCATATGAAGGAGTTTCTTATCAGAGAAAACATCCGGCTGGATCAGGATCCCCAGCAGCTTCTGAATGACCTGGTTGATCTGGATCAAAAACTGCTTTTCCTTTCAAACAACCTTGCTGAGGAGATACAGAAGTATTCTTTCTTTGCAGAAATAAAACATGATCCTCAGGTAATAATTGATACTAGGATTCAATTCAACCATCCCGAAGTGGTCCTTTTCAAGTTCTGCGACGAATTAGCGGCAGGAGAGTATATAAAAAAAATGGAACACGAAGAATACCTCCTTCACTTTCGTTGTCCTGATACTGTTATGCCGTTTGATATGGAGAGAAGTTTGCGGTATCCTTTTGAATGGTATGAATCCAATAATAAATTTGCGACGATGTGGAATCTTATAATTGAAGCGGGATTTATCCGCGGCAATCCGCTGATCAAATACACCCAGATTGGCAGTCATATTTTAAATGCCAAACATCAGCAATTTAAAAATCTCTCTCACAGCTTTCACAACGCCAGAAACACCTTCGGCGAATACACTGAATTAATTCAGCTTGTTGAGAGAGTTAAAGCCTTCGCAGAAACCGTAGCATCGGGACATGTAATGTAAAGACGTTACCAATCTTCCTATCTTCTGAACTTTTGATCCGCGCTGATCCGTCCTATTAATATAATCCGTGTTCTATTGCGATCCTCCGTCCTCTGTCCTCTGAATTCCGCTTCCGACCAATCTTCCTATCTTCCGATTTTCCTTCCATTAAAGTCGGGACCCGCCATAAAATGTGATATTGCGACATTTAATTTTAACACAATGATATTCTAATTGTAGAAAATTACTTGACATTACTATTTCTAATTATTAAGTTCACATCCAATGAGTACCATCCCTTAAGAATGCAAACAGAATTATACTAATAAAATAAATATTACCTCGTTCATAAAGTACAATTAAATACAATTCTTTATTATAAAAGAAGTACTCTCATAAGAGTAATAGAAAGTAATTTATCGCTAATTGTTAACTAGCTTTGGAATAATATTTTGTTAAATCTACCGAGGCAAAATGATTATTGAAGATAATAATATTGGATTTAGCTTTCCCAAAAGTCAAACTGCTGCAAACCATTTAACTGTAAGTTATGAATATTTAACCAATGCCGATGCACAAGAAGCTGCTTTTTTACTATGTCGCGAACAAAGTACTTCAACATGGAATAAATTACATAACGAGAGCATAAAAATTCGTAAGCATCGAGGGGCAAAACTTATATCTTGCGATACAAAAGAAATTGTGATTGCTTATCCGGATATTAATTTTGATCCTTATATAACTGATATATTCATTACAATTTTGGGAAATGGAACATTCCTCAACAATACTATTTTTCGGAAATTAAGAATTAAATCAATTCAATTTCCCAATAGTATTCTAAACAAAATAATTGGACCCGCTTTTGGATATGATCTATCGAAATTATTTAATAAAAAGAAACGACCTATTGTTATTGCGGTTCAGAAACCATCCATTGGCTTGAGCACCAAGGATCATATTGAAAGAGTTATTCAAGCATTTGAAGGTGGTTGTGAAATTGTAAAAGAAGATGAGCAATTTCGACCTAACGACTTTGATTCTAAACTCGATCAGAGGATTAGACTTTTATTAAATAAACTTCCTAAGGTAATTTCAAGATTAAAGGAGCATCGGTTATACTTAATTAATCTTGCTTCAAATTTCAAGTTGTGGGAATATGTTAACGCGATAAATGAAATTAATGATAAGTTTCCAAAACCTATTTTTGGAGTAATGTTATCGTATGTTCAGGGATATTCTATTATACAATCAGTCTGCAATAACACTTCTACTCCAGTATTTATTCATCCTTCAGGTATGGGGATTGTCACCAGAGGAAACTTCGGTATATCTGAACAAGTTTATAATCTCTTGCTAAGATTATGCGGCAGTGATGTTATAATTTATCCATCTCCGTTTTCTAAGCTAGCATATTCTAAACAAAGTATAAATAAAATACTAGAAGTGTCAAATATGGAATTGGAAAATATCAAGGAGACAATGTTTGCATTTGGGTGTGGTGTTAACAAAAATGTTCTAGAGAAAATGAAAAGGTTGATTAAGGGTAAATACATGGTTCTGATGGGTGGGGCGATTTTTAGCTATCCTAAGGGACCTTTTTATGGAGCCAAAACGATCATTGAATACTTGGATGAATTATATAATTAAATACAGGGGTTTGAAATGGACCAATTATGGAAGCTGCTATTAATAAATAAAAATGATAATGCAGCAATAAAGGCCCTAAAGTTGATAGCATATGCAACTTCAATCTTTTTAATGCTGGTTCAAATAATTAGTCCAATACTTGCCAAAGATAATGAATGCATTAATGAAATTAGAGGGATCGTATACGATTCGAACAATAATGCATTAAAAGGAGTAACAATTGAGATCGTGGGTACTCAGTATTCTACTAAATCTGACGATCTTGGAACATTTATAATCAATAGATTGGATCAGCTAAAAAACAGCCCGGTACAAATACGTCTATTTAAAGAGGGATATATTGAATATACACGGAACTTAAAACTTGATGAGCCTTGTGTTTATATACATACCATTTTACCAAAAAATTAATAGAGGTGTTTAAATGGGATCGATAAACAAAAAGAAATTTAAATTTGGACCTGGTCTAATCACTATGGCTTTAGCTCAGGGAAGTGGGGAACTCATTTGGTGGCCATTTCTAATTGGAAAGTATGGTGTTAGTTTTCTTTGGCTATTACCAATTGCTGCATTCGCACAACTACCTATCAACTATTTCCTTGGTAGATACACATTAATAACTGGAAAAACATTTTTTAGCGGTTTGATCGAAAAAAGAAAGCGTTTCGCAGTATTCATTTGGGTCCTTTTTACTATTAGTTTCTTATGGTTCGGGGCTTATGCTTCGGCTGCAGGAACAGCTTTGGGAACTTTTGTATGGCCATTTGAGGGTGATTATAGCGATCGTACAAAGACATTAATATGGGGTACTATCATATTGTTTTTTAGTTTTTTCGTCGTAATCCTTTCAAAGGATGAAATTTATAAGAGAATTAAAATCTTTATGGCTTTTATTAGTATATCAACTTTATTATTGTTGATCCTTTCGGTAATTATACCGGTTGATGTCAGGAAAAACTATATGTTTTTTTTAAGTAGTTTTTTCCCTTATTTCAGCATTGATTTTTGGCAGCTATCTTGGTGGCCAAATACTTGGAACCCAAATGATTGGCCAATCTTAATTAGCGGATTATTGTTTACTGGAATGGGAGGATTTTGGAATGTATTATATAGTTATTGGGCTAAAGAGGAATGGGGATATTTACATCTCGATTCAGATAACACCATTTATGAAAAAACAAGTGTTGAGAAACGAAAAATATTTCTTTTAACTAGAAATAATTTAAGGTGGGATGTTAACATAGGAATTATTGGAAATTTAATTACTACCGTATTTATATCGCTTTTAGCTTTCACCTACTTAAGTAATTCTGCGGAATTGCCAAATGACTGGAGACTAGTAGTTGTCCAGAGCAAAATGTTTTCTGGCCTTTGGAATATCGGGCCAACTATTTTCATTTGTATTGCAATAATGTTTCTGATTGATTTTTGGATTACAACAGCTGATGCAGTTGCTAGAGTACATTCGGATGTTTTAAGAGAAATATTACCAAAGAAATATCAGAATGGAAATCTATATGAATATGTAATTTATTTTTTAGCTATTATTACATTTATGACAATGTTATGGCAAAACCCCAAAATACTATTTTTGATAAATGGAATTATAAACGCACTCGCCATGAATTTAATAATATATTGTATTTACATCTTAAATAATGATATTTTTGCAGGTAAAAAAGAATACCTTAGACCAAATGCTTTCTCAAGGTTTGGATTATTACTATCATTCATTTTTTTCATTTGCGGTTTTGTATTATATATAATTTATAGTTAATTAATCCATCTTAGTTAACTGCTCATAAAATATTCAATTAAATATTAAGTTATCCTTTTACTGATATCTAAGACGGTTAATTAATTCATTAGAACTGCTTAAGATTGATAACTTTTTTATCAAATTAAAAATGATAGATTTCTATCCTTTCTTAACCAAAATATTGTTCTGGGATGGAAAAGTTGATTTCCCATAATCTTTGATTATCTGCGTTTTAAGTAGAGCTCACACTTTTTATGTCATCCGTTGCAGCAAAAATACATCTACATTATTGTAATAAGTCTTTGCCGCTCTTATCGCATCATAAAAGTTACTGAAATATCCCAAAGGGATTTTATCCAAGATTGAGTAGAAGTATTTACAATCAGATGTATGCTCCTCAAGTTCACCACTAATTGGGCATTATTAACATAATAAGCTGACATATGTACCTCAAATAATTGAATCGTTTTGTAATTAAGGATCTGTTTTATAGCTTCGCTTGTATAATGCAAGGATATAAAAATTAAAACTGAAGATGAAGCCATCCGTAAATAAGTTTAATCCCCCAGATATAAACAATGATATTTAATGTAGGTAACAAGGAATTATGATGATACAGATGAATGATGTCAATTCTGAAATATTTCTTGCAAAACCGTGAAAATAATCTTAGTTTAGGCGGGATATTATAGATTAAGGGGAAAGGGTGGCCAAAAACAACAAACCTAAAGAAGAAGAATCTCTCGAAAAGAAACTCTGGAAATCGGCAGACAAGCTTCGTAAGAACATGGATGCTGCTGAATATAAACACATCGTACTCGGACTCATATTCCTTAAATATATTTCAGATGCTTTTGAAGAGCAGTATGAAAAAATATCATCTCTAAAAGATGAAGGTGCTGATCCTGAGGATAAGAATGAATACCTTGCGGAGAATGTATTTTATGTCCCTCCCAGTGCAAGATGGAAATGGCTTAAGGGCAGGGCAAAGTTTCCTACGATCGGGAAGGATATCGACGATGCTATGGAAGCCATCGAAAAGGATAATCCTAAGTCACTTCGGGGAGTACTGCCGAAGGTGTATGCACAGGAAAAACTTGATAAACAAAGTCTTGGCGGTTTAATAGATTTACTCAGCACAGCTACCATAGGAACAAAAGAAGCGCGAAGTAAAGATCTTTTAGGAAAGGTCTTTGAGTATTTCTTAGGACAGTTCGCATTGTCTGAAGGTAAGAAAGGCGGGCAATTCTATACTCCTGCTTTTGTAGTCAGGCTACTGGTTGAAATGCTTGAGCCTTATGAAGGGAGAGTCTTTGATCCCTGCTGCGGAAGCGGCGGTATGTTTGTGCAGAGCGAAAAGTTTGTTGAGGCACATTCAGATCATTACAGAAAAAAGAATGGCAGCGGCTTACATCTTAATCCTGCTGACCGGATTTCCATATACGGACAGGAGAGCAACCAGACTACCTGGCGTTTATGCAAAATGAATCTTGCGGTAAGAGGAATTGACAGCAGTAATGTTAAATGGAATAATGAAGGCAGTTTTCTTAATGACGCGCATAAGGATCTGAAAGCAGATTTCATCCTTGCCAATCCTCCTTTTAATGACAGCGACTGGAGCGGCGAGCTGCTTAAAGATGATGGGCGTTGGAAAGTCCTTGGAGGAAAATTAATACCGCCACCAGCAAACGCAAACTACGCATGGATAATGCATTTTATTTATCATCTTGCTCCAACAGGACAGGCGGGATTTGTTCTTTCTAAAGGATCATTAACCTCACAGACGAACAATGAAGGTGAGATCAGGAAAGCGCTGATTGAAAAAGGACTGGTTGACTGCATAGTGAACCTGCCGACAAAATTGTTTCTTAATACACAGATACCTGCATGTTTGTGGTTTTTATCAAGAAATAAAACCAACGGAAACTTCAGGGACAGGCGTAATGAAATTCTGTTCATCGATGCCCGAAATCTTGGCACCTTAATTAACCGCCGCAACCGTGAACTCAGCCCAGATGATATAAACAAAATTGCAGGTACCTATCACTCCTGGCGCAGTAAGGAAGGAAAATATGTAGATGTTCCCGGGTTCTGTAAAAGCGAAACTGTGGAGCGAGTGAAAGAACTGAATTATGTGTTAACCCCCGGCAGATATGTGGGTTTACCCGAAGAAGAGGATGATTTTATTTTTGAGGAAAGATTCAAGGCACTAAAAGCAGAATTGGAAAAGCAGTTTTCCGAAGAAGAAGAGTTGAACAAAATTATTTTGAAAAATCTATCCAAAATTGTTATTAAACAAAACGGAGGGATAAATGGCAATTATTGAAAGAAACAGAGTTATTAGAACTACATCACGTCAATCCACAGGAGGGTACAAGATTGAATGTGAAGGGATAAAACCTGAAGATATACTTCGAATCACAATAACTCATATTTCGCAGCCAGATTTCTTTCAGCAGTACGAAGTTACAGGAGATAAATTGGTTGGAAAAAAAAGTATTAATTTTAAAGTTATCCAAACGGGCAATGAATTTCGTGTTGCCTGGCAAGGTGATGTACTCCCAAAGAGGATATTGCAATGAGAAAGATTTCATTTCCTCCTATTGTAAATTCTGACTCAAGGATACTAATACTCGGAACAATGCCTGGCGAAAAATCTTTACATTCTAAACAGTATTATGCAAATAAAAGCAATCAGTTTTGGAGAATTATATCATTTATAACAGAAGAAGATATTCTCTCCCGGGATTATAATTCAAAAATCTCTCTACTTTTAAAACACAAAATTGCCATATGGGATGTACTTATGCACTGCCAACGTGAAGGTAGTTTGGATATAAACATTTCTGATGAAGCGCCAAATGATTTTACAAGTTTTTTTTATAAATACCCCAATATAATAGCAGTTTACTTTAATGGTGCTTCTGCAGAAAACATGTTTGCAAAATACAAACTAAGGAAGACCGGGTTGGCTTATGAACTTTTACCTAGCACAAGTTCAATGAATACTTCAATGACTTGTAACGAAAAAGCTGAATATTGGAAAGAGAGGATTCGGTTTTATTTATGAAAGATTGGGATCAACTGCGGTTACAAGATATAACTGAACCTGTAAAGGACATTTGCAATCCCACGGAGTTGGAAAATATACCATATATAGGATTGGAGCATATTGAGCAGGAAACATTAAGATTAACCGGCTTTGGTTCATCATTAGACGTTACTAGTGCAAAATTCAAGTTTAGACCAAACGATATATTGTTTGGAAAACTTCGTCCTTATTTCAGGAAAATTGTTAAACCAACGTTTACTGGAGTTTGCTCGACTGATATTTGGGTATTCAGAGCAAAAAAAAATGTCGACCAAAATTATCTATTCTATTTTCTAGCAAATTGGGATTTTATCCATACAGCAGATGGTGGTGAGTGTGGTACACGTATGCCTCGCGCTGACTGGGATTATCTTAAAGATACAAAATGGTTTATTCCATCTTTAGAGAAACAACATGAAATTGCATTAATCCTAACCAGCTTAGATGATAAAATACATTTACTCCACCAGCAAAACAAAACCTTAGAGCAATTAGCAGAAACACTTTTCAGGCAGTGGTTTGTTGAGGAGGCAGATGAGAGTTGGGAAAAATTGCCATTATATAAAATATTAACTATTACATCGAGTAAGAGAATTTATTATTCGGAATATCTGCCAAGCGGAATACCGTTTTATCGAAGCAAGGAAATAATTGAATTACATAACACTGGAACAACTTCAAGTGAATTGTTTATATCACAAGAGCGGTTTAAGGAAATTAAACATAGGTTTGGTGCACCAATTGAAGGTGATATATTAATGACTTCAGTTGGAACATTAGGTGTGCCATATAGAGTTAGAAAAAACGATAAGTTTTATTTCAAAGATGGAAATTTAACGTGGTTCAAAGATTTTAAAATAATACCAAGCTCGATAATTTATTTATGGTTAAACTCTAAATATGGACAAGAACAGCTTTCAAATATAACCATTGGAAGTACGCAAGAAGCATTAACAATAGAAGGTCTTAAGGGTATACTCTTTAAGATCCCAGCAAAGGATAAAATTAATGCCTGCCAAAAAGAATTTGATATAATTATTGATAAAATTGAAAATAATCACATAAATATTCAAGGACTTACACGCATGCGGGATACACTTATACCAAAATTATTAACTGGAGAAATTAGGATTCAGAAATAATATGTGGCAGAAAGTACAATTATATATAATCTCATTATGGTTGCTTTTTTTACTTATGCTAATATATACAATACAGATTCCTATATATATGAAAAGTGATTATCAATTTATTGGTTTGTCGAAATTGTTATTATTGAATATTCTTCCAATCATTTGTTTACTTTTTATGCTGATTGGTTTGATATTTCTTAAATATTTTAATTATAAATTCATGAAAGGTGCACCCGGCTTACCACAAAAAGTTTTAGAAATTAAAGACATTAATTATGAAACGGTCTCGTTTCTTATTACTTATATAATTCCACTTTTATTCTTTATCATTGGTGAAGATTCTTCAGAAGCACGTAATTTTGTTGTATTAATTATTACAATAATTATAATAGGAATTATTTATTGTCGGACAAATTTGTTTTATACTAATCCTACATTAGCAATTCTCGGATTCCAGATTTACAAAATATCAACTAAACAGAACAAGGATATCATTGTAATTCTTAAAGGCAAACTAAAAAAAGATGATTCTTTTTGTCCACGTCTCATTGACGATAATATTTATTTTATAAAAAAGGTACCACATGAACCACCAAGACCTTAAAACTAATCTTACTTTTTTATTTGATGGAAGTACTGCAATTGGTCTAAATATGTATATGATTATGAGTACTGATAATGGTGATAATATAAAGAAAGCTGATTTAGATGAAGCGATTATTAATGATCTTAAAGATAAATTTTTGAATAATATTAAAATTGAATTGATTGAGAATACTGATTTAATTCTAAAAGGAATATCTCAAGCAGATACCAGACGGAACATAGTATATCATTATGATTTGGAAGACCAACTACTTGGATTAAAATTCTTGAAAAATTTCTCGGAAGATGAACATGCAGACCTTTTCAGTTTTTCGAATGATTCTTTAAGGAATATATCTGGATTTCTATTTTTAATTGGCAGTGCTGACGAAAAGATTGCTTTATATAAAAAAATGTATCCTATAAGTCTAATGCAACGAGATTCTGCATTAATGATTTTCCATAGTAAAACACGATTTGTGAAAATGGAGGAAGATATTTTAAAAATAGATTATAAATATGATTTCTTACAAATTAAAAATGATTTATTTATTCTTAACACTAATACACTAGAGAAGTACTTTGGCTTTGAGGAAACAATACGAAAGCAAGCAATTTGTAATATTAACTTGATTGCAGCCGCTAATCTAGTGCAGGAAATTGATTCTCTAAATGAGATGGTAACTGATATAAAATTTGCAAGAAAGATTATGAAATTAAGACGCAACTCCCCTGTATTAAATCTTCCTTTTGTTAGAATAAGATCTTTTATACAAGCTCATCCAAAGCTGAAAAAAAAATTAAGATTCAATGATGATGAATCAAAGATATCTTTAGATACCAAAGTCTCGAAGGAATTATTCCTGAAGTTATTAGATGACGATTTTTTAAAATCGGAATTAACTGAATTACTTTATGATAGTGAAATAAAAGCAGCTTTAGAAAATGAGGAAGTCATAAATTAAAATTGGAAAAGTTAAAAAACACGATAGAAAAATATAGTGGTTGGCAACTATATAGTGAAGATATAGAGAGAATAGAAGGATATCAAAATATCAATTTTGCTATATGTGTTGATAGTTGCAAATGTTTGTTAGAAGGAATAAGTAAATCTATCTGCGAATTAAAATCCCAACCAATAAACAGTCATGAAAACATGAGTAAGCTGCTAAGTTTAGCTTTCGGTTCTCTAGGATATCCGGATTCTGACTGTACTAAACAAGTAGGAAAAGCTATTTCGAGTATCGGTCAGCAAATAGGAAATTTAAGAAACGAAATTGGTAGACTTGGGCATGGTAGATCGTTACAAGAATTGAATAATCGTGAGGACATAATTAATTCCATAACACGTGATTTTTTGCTTTCAGCTATCGAATCACTTTGTTGTTTCTTAATTGAAACTTTTGAATTAGATAATCCAATAGTACAACCTATTCCTGAAATAAGATATGAAGATGTACCTGAATTTAATGATTATTGGGATGAAGCTTATGGTGAATTCAATATGGGACTTAATGCATCTTTTATGGCAAGTGAAATATTATTCAAATGTGAATTTGATAGTTATAAAATTGCTCTAAATGAGTTCAAACAAAATGAAATCAATAATTGAAAAGGAAATTGAAACATTTCTTCTAGCTGTTCTTAAAGGGAATAATTGGCAATGTATTTATGGGCTTCAAATCGCTCCCGGGGCTGAGAAATCTGAAAGAAACTCGTTTGAGCAGATCATCTTAATAAACCGGCTGCGGAAGGCAGTTTCAGATATCAACTGTCATATTCCTAAGGAAGCACAGGAACAGGCAATCCAAAAAGTCCTTTCAATACATTCTCCCGATCTGATTCATAATAATGAAATCTTCCATAAGTACTTAGTTGAGAAAATTAAAATACCATATCAGCAGGATGGGTTTGAGAGGAGTCATGAAGCAGCACTGATCGATTTTGAGCATCCTGAGAATAATCATTTCCTTGCTGTGAACCAGTATACAATTATCGAGAACGGGCAGAATAAGCGTCCTGATATCCTGCTCTTCGTTAACGGCATTCCTTTAGTAGTAATAGAACTTAAAAACGCTGCGGATGAAAACGCCACGATAGATTCAGCCTATAATCAGATTCAGACTTATAAAGCAATTATTCCATCTCTGTTTACTTATAATGCAGTCTGTGTTATTTCCGACGGACTCGAATGCAGGGCGGGCAGCTTAACCGCGGGTCCTAAACGCTATATGGCATGGAAAAGCGCTGACGGTGAAAAGGATGACTCCCGGTTTAAGCCTCAGCTGGAAACACTGATCAGGGGAATGCTGAATCCTAATACTCTACTCGACCTCATTCGAAATTTCATTGTATTTCAGAAAACAAAAAAGATTGATCCTAAAACTGGTATTACACAGGTTATCACTGAAAAGATCCTTTCAGCTTATCATCAATACTACGCTGTAAACAAAGCTGTTCAATCGAGCATAAAAGCTTCAGGGATTCATGGTGATAAACGCGGAGGTGTGGTCTGGCATACACAGGGATCGGGAAAAAGTCTAAGTATGGTTTTCTATGCCGGAAAGCTAATTATCGCTCCCGAAACGGAAAATCCCACTATAGTTGTAATCACAGACCGCAATGATCTTGATGATCAGCTCTTTGATACATTCGCGGCATCACGGCAGCTGCTTAGGCAAGAACCGGTTCAGGCCGAAAGCAGGGATCACCTAAAGAATCTATTAAGAGTAGCAAGCGGCGGAATTGTATTTACTACAATTCAGAAGTTCCTGCCGGATTTGGGCAAAGAAGAATATGATCAGCTTTCTGATCGCAGAAATATTATTGTGATTGCCGACGAGGCTCACAGAACACAGTATGGTTTTGACGCGAAGCTTAAAGATGTTATTGATAAAGAATCAAAAGAAATTATCGGGCAGCGCATAGTTTACGGATTTGCTAAGTATATGCGGGATGCCTTGCCAAATGCAACGTACATTGGTTTCACCGGAACGCCTATTGAGGGGACAGATATCAATACTCCCCAGGTATTCGGTGATTATGTTGATATCTATGACATTGCCAAATCTGTTGATGACGGATCAACTGTAAGAATTTACTATGAAAGCCGGCTTACTAAAGTTTCACTGGATGATGAAGGAAAAAGGATCATTGAAGAGTTCGATAGGGAACTGGAGAATGATAAGGAAATTACTGATAAGCAGAAAGCAAAAGCAAAATGGACCAGGCTTGAGGCGATTGTCGGCAATGAGAAAAGAATAAAGAATCTCGCGAAAGATATTATTGATCATTTTGAGAAAAGGCAGCTTGCATCTGAGGGCAAGGCGCTGATCATCTGTATGAGCAGAAGAATTGCTGTGGATCTGTTTAATCAGATTACTGCCATTCGGCCTGAATGGAAGGATGAAGAGCGCTCTAAAGGAATGATTAAAGTAGTGATGACAGCAGCCAGCAGTGACGGTGCTGAGATGGCAAAGCATCATACAACCAAACAGCAGAGGCGCGATCTGGCGGACAGGATGAAGGATCCTGATGATACTCTCAAAATAGTAATAGTGGTTGATATGTGGCTTACGGGGTTTGATGTGCCGTGTCTGCATACAATGTATATCGATAAGCCAATGCGGGGTCATACACTTATGCAGGCAATTGCAAGAGTGAACAGGGTATTTAAGGATAAGCCGGGCGGACTTGTAGTTGATTATCTCGGCATCGCTACTGATCTGAAGAAGGCATTGTCGTTTTATTCAGAATCCGGCGGCAAGGGGGATCCCACACAGGATATTGAACAGGCAGTTGATGTAATGCTTGAAAAACTGGAAACAGTGCAGCAGATGTTTAATGAAGAGAGCACCACACAAAAAGCAATACTTGTTGAAGAACCCACAGCATATTACCGCGGGAGTTTCAAGTTTAATTACAACCGCTTCTTTACAGGAACACCCCAGGAAAAGCTTTCAATAATTCTTCAGGCAGAAGAACATACTCTTGGTCTGCAGGATGGCAAGAAAAGATTTATCAGGGAAGTTACTTTATTAAGCCAGGCGTTTGCTTTATCAATGCCTCATCACAAAGCAATGGAGATTAAGGAGGAAGTTGCTTTCTTTCAGGCTGTAAAAGCAAGATTAGTAAAATTTGAGGGAGGCGGAAACGGGAAATCACAGGCGGATATAGACTCTGCCATTAAGCAGATTGTAAATGAAGCAGTCAGTTCTGATAAGGTAGTTGATATTTTTGAAGCAGCGGGGATAGATAAACCAGAAATTTCGATTCTCTCTGATGAATTCATGCAGGAAGTACAGGGGATGAATCACAAAAATCTTGCTATTGAATTATTGAAGAGAATACTTAATGATGAGATAAAAGGGCGGCTAAGGACAAACCTGGTTAAAAGCAAAAAGTTTCTGGAGATGCTTGAAGCAGCGATTAAAAGATATCAGAATAATCTGCTAACAACTGCACAGATAATAGAAGAGCTGATAAGAATTGCAAAAGAGTTGCGCGAATCGGATAAAGAAGCAGAGCATCTGGGATTAACTGATGATGAACTTGCATTTTATGACGCGCTTGAAACAAATGACAGCGCGGTGAAAGTCCTGGGTGATGATTTACTTAAAACCATTGCCCGAGAGATCGCAGATAAAGTAAAGAAGAACGCAACAATAGACTGGACCATCCGTGAAAGTGCCAGGGCAAAGCTGATGGTTATAGTAAGGCGTACATTAAATAAATACGGCTACCCACCCGACAAACAGCAAAAAGCCATTGACACAGTCCTAAAGCAGGCCGAAGTACTGGCAGATGAGTGGGTGGGAGAAAATGTACTTAAGAGCTAACCAATTTCTAACTTCAGTGAGAAAACTGTTTTGTAACATAGAGTAAAATATGAGTGAAATTAAAATTATTCAGTTTAATCTAAAAACACTGAAGAAAAAATTTGATCGTCGGGAATTTGGTATACCTGAAATCCAAAGGCAATATATTTGGAAGAAATCTCAAATATTAAACTTAATGGATAGTATTTTCAAAAATTATCCTGTTGGAATAAGCTTAATATGGGAAGCCCCCTTCGCAAAAACGTTACAAATCAGACCAAATAACAAAACAATAATACCCCCATTTAATAAACAGGTAAAAAAACTTGATTTAATAATTGATGGGCAGCAAAGATTGTCAACTGTATATGGACTGTTATTTGCATGCGAACCAAAGCAAGATGCTAACTTACAATTTAATTTCAAAGAATTATTTTTTAATTGCGATAAAAAGGCGAAGAACAGATTTCTTTTTTCAAAAAATTTAGATGAGGATTCTAAAGGATATGCCCGCCTGACAGACTTACTCAATACCAAACCATCAGAATTTCGAAAAAAAATACCCTTTACTAAAGCTGCGTACAGAGAAGTATTAAAATGTTACAACACTTTTCATAATTATCGTTTTTATGTTTTAGCGTTTACCGGAATGGATCTTAAAGATGTTCGGGAAATATTTATTAGAATCAACTCTGCGGGGATGACTATAAGCAGGGCAGATTCGTTCTTTACACGAGCGACAACAGTAGGTTTAAGAGATCACATGCTAGATGCACAGCGGGGGTTAGGTGATGGTTTTAAAAATATTTCTATTGATGCATTGCAAAATGCTTTAATTCTTGCATATGGTGCAAAAATTATTAATAAACGCGAGCAAGAAGTTTTTCTTAGAGAAATCGAAAAAAATGGTAACGGTAAAGCAGAGTTTCAAAAAAATTGGAAAGATCTAAATTATGGATACACTCAAGCTGTTGATTTCTTAACGGATACCTTAAAAGTCACAAAATCTTCACTACTTCCCAGTCAGAATATTTTTTCCGTGTTATCCTATTTTTTCTTTTTAAATCGTTCCAGAGCAAAACCTTATCAGACCAGAGAACTTAAGAAGTGGTTTTGGCATACAGCATGTGGTGAGAGATATTCAGGCGCAAATTTTAACCGCTGTTTACCTGATGATATTAAATTCTTCAAGAAACTTGCGGCAAAAACGAAAGTAGAGTACAAAATATCAGCCAAATTAAATCCCACGGATTTATTAAAGACTAGTTACAAAAATTCCTCAAGTATGACTAATGCATATTATATATTGCTTAGAAATATGAGACCACTTTATTTAGACAATTGTAAAGAAATAATTCTGGATGGTGCCACTAGTTCAGCAAATCGAAAAGACAGGCATCATATATTTCCACATGGGCTTCTCAAACGAAAGGAAATAAATCCAAAGTGGATAAATTCAGTCGTAAATATTTGTTATTTAGAGAGAGATAACAATCAGTCCTTCCAGGATTCGCATCCAAAGAATTATTTATATGAATATAAGAAGGTTAAATTCTTCTCAAAGGTAATGAGATCTCATATGATTCCTGTAAAGGCATCGAGTCCTATCTGGTTACCAAATGCAAAAAACGAATTTCGTGATTTCATAAATTTACGTGGTCAAACAATTATTCATGAAATAGAAAAATTAGCGGGTGTAAAGTTGTTTGTTCCATTTGACAAAATTAAACGAATCTAAATCATGGAATAAATGATCGAAGTTCTTATTAGTAATCAATGAACTAGGCTTAAGCTATTTACTAAAGGCTAAAATCTCAATAAAAGGAGTCGCTGATGGGTCATAATATTACTTTATTTTCCGGATACAATCAAAGCGAAAACCGGACTACAAATTATTGTCTTCTTATACTTAAAATGTTGTATGAAGAAAATCCAAAGTTTTTAGCTGAATTCCTGAACAATTTAGGTGGAGAAAATTTTGGTGAGAATGTTGGCGTTAAATTCCTCCAGCAGGAAAAGAAAAAATGGTCTATACCTGATGGTGTGATTATTCAAAAATCCTTCAGCATCTATATTGAAACCAAGAACTTTAATTGGTTCTATGATGATCAGTTGGAAAACCATCTCAGGGCGTTGGGAGAAGAAGAAATTAAAGAAAAAATTCTAATTGCATTAGGTAGATTTGAAAATGATAATTATAAGAATGAATTTCAAAATGTAAAGAATATATGTAAAACAAAGTTCAAGGAAGAGATAAAATTTGAAGCTGTCAGTTTTGAAGATTTTGTAGATGCTCTAGACAAGCTTTCAGACATTCCCAAAAACCTCAAAGACAATCTCGAGGATTTTAAACTCTATTTAGACGAATCTGATCTGCTACCAAGATGGAAAAATTATCTGGATGTTGTTAACTGTGCAGGAATACCAGAAGATGTACTTGATGGAAACGTATATCTCTGTCCCGCAACTGGAGGCGCATATAATCATGGGAGATCGAAGTATTTTGGAATGTACAGAAACAAAATGGTTGAGAAAGTTGCGGAAATAAAGGGTATTGTTGATATCCTTTCACCGGAAGAGGCTGTTTTATTATGGAAAAATACTTCAGAAGATGATTGTGATATCAAAACTATTGCTATGGAAAAATTGAATATTTGGAGACCAAAGACATACCCTACGCGTGTATTTGTTTTAGGTGACCTTTTTGAAACTACTTTTATGAAGGATTCATCTGGTGGTATGTGGGGAAGCAAAAAATATTTTGATATATCAGGGTTAGGAATTAAAAACGCACAGGAACTATCAATTGTTTTGAAAGAAAAAAAATGGAGTGATCTTTTTTAATATTATTTAATGTAGTCGGTTTATTTTAATTGCTTTAGTACAGTTGAAACATCAGTATAAATTCATTCACCAAATAGGTTAGCTGCGGCAGAAGGCAATAGCACAAGCAAGCAGAAGTGCTGGTTAAATTAGTACAATTTATAAAAGTGAGATGTGATGGATGATTCAAAAACAATCTTACGTCAACAAGCATGGGATTATTTTACTATTGTGGCGGCTCAACGTTTAACTGTTCTGAACTTTTATATCGCATTATCCTCAATTATTGCCAGTGTGCAATTTGCTATGCTCCAAAATGAGCAATTATCATATGCTGGTATTTTCCTTGGGGCTTTTCTTGTTTTTCTTTCATTTGTTTTTTGGAAATGGGACCGACGAAGTTATCATATGATACGCATTGCAGAAGATGCTTTAAAACATTTTGAGGATTCGATTGAGCTAATCGAAACTACAAAAGAACCACACATTTTAAAAATATTTCGAAGAGAAGAGTATCTCACTAAAAACAAGAAGAAATCTATTTATTTCTGGAATAATTACTTCACATATTCTACGTGTATGAAATTAATATTTGCAGGGTTCAGTGTTGTTGGAATTACAGGAATTATAATTTACTTCATAAAATATCTTCTTTAGCTTTCACCAATTATAAATAACAGGGGGTATTATGAAATCAGAAAAGAGTCGTTCTAACAAATATGCGGCTTCTACAGATTCAATTCTGAATGAATATGTTCTACATCTCAAGAGCACATTTGGAAATAATTTGTTTTATGTAGGTACTACTGTTGATGATAATAGTGATATCAGTAGATTGCGGGATGTTGATACACTCGTAATCTTCAAAAAAATGTCTTTAAGTCACATAAATTTCATGTGGAAAATTATTAACCGACTTCATTCAAAATATAATATAATCCTAGATACAAGAATTCATGATATAAATCAATTAAGCACAATCCCTCTCACTCAACAATACCTCTTGCAGAAATTTCTACATGATAAACTTGGTTCAAATCCTTTTAAAGAAACAATCATTGATAATGATGAACTTTTACATTCTGCAAAGGATGAACTAGATAACCAAGCGGGAAAATTTGTGAAGTTTTCTCCTAAAGTTTTAAGTGAAGCTAATCAGATTCGAGAGGCTGCGCAAATTGTATTTGACGCATTGAGAGTATTCTTAATATTTGAAGGCAACCCAATTTGTAATAAAGAAAATACTTGTGATTATTTTCAGGAGAAATATCCTGAGTTCTCTGAAGTTAAGGATATCTTTGAGGCATATCTGAATCCAAACAGTATAATTGATGTTTCCAGCTACTTATCTGATTGTATAGCGTTATTAAAGCAGTTAAGTTATCACACCAAAGAATATTCTTTGAGGGATGCCGTATTACTTATAAACGCACCTTCATCACAGTTACCTCATCCGCGTGACGAATACCTGAGTTATGACCATAATATGCCTTTAGGATTAGTTTGTCTTACCTCATTTCTTGAAAAAAATGGTATAAATACAACCATATTGGACGCCTATGCTGAAAACCTTGGACTAATTTCGATAATAGATAGAATATTTGATAAAAAGGAGTTGCCCAAAGTTATAGGGATTAATTCCTCCTCACCAAATATTCACATTGTCCATAATTTAGCTTTATACATCAAAAGAATAAAAAAAGAAATTAAAATTGTTTGTGGCGGTCCACATGCCTCTATAGCTACAGAGCATACATTAAGTACAGGTGATATTGACTATGTTGTAGTTGGCGAGGGTGAACTAGTTTTTCAGAACTTGGTAAGCAGTATCATTTCAGGGCATTATGAAGAAGCTAATGAAATACCGGGAGTTGCTACTAGAAATCAACAAGAAATTCGGTACATAAAAAATGAATCCTATTTTGATCTTAATAACTCTCCTATTTTGCGTTTTGATAAATTACCTCTTGATAGATATTTTGGAGTAAAAAAAAGGTTATATCTACACATTACAAGAGGTTGTTCTTATAAATGTATTTATTGTTCAGTCCCAGAAGTATGGGGGAATAAAGTTCGGAAGGTATCTATTGAGAATCTGATTGAGCATTTGAAGTTTTTAATTAAAACATACGAACCTTCGGAATTTCAAATAGTTGATGATAATTTTTCGTACAAGAACTGTAAGCTAATTAAAGAATTTTGTGATCTTATTAAAAAAGAAAAAATAAATATTCGATGGAAATGCCAGGTTAGAGCGGATCAATTATCCTTGGAAGTTATAAAGAAAATGGCAGAAACTGGTTGCTTCGAAATCGATTTAGGTGTCGAAAGTGGGAATTCAGATATCCAGCAATACATAAGAAAGAAACTTAATTTAGCAAGAACGAAGCAAGTTGTAAATGAGATCCATGAGAATAAAATTATTTGCAAATCATTTTTTATGATCGGTTTCCCTGCCGAAACCTATTCGCAAATTCAGGATTCAATAAATTACTCGATTGAATTAAAAGAAGTAGGTCTAAAGGATATAGCATTTTTCCCAGTAATGCCATTCCCGGGAACGGAAATTGCAAAAATCACGAATAAAGAAGTATATCAAGGAGCCATAATTGATGAGGTAGATATAGGAGAACGAACTTTCAGTGCAAATAGGTTAAGAAAATATTCAGCTAAACCGGAAGTATCTCTTAATGATAGTTTTACACCTGATGAATTAAGATTGCTTGTGAAGTTCGCCTATGAACGTTTTAATTCATCTCAGAAAGTAATAAATTTGGAAGAAGAATTTAGAAAATTCAAACTGGATGAGGAAGTTTTTGTTTATGGAATTTAAAGTTTATCCATATCCTGCATATGAACAGTGTACACCTTTTATTTTTAACAGGAATAGTAATTCTTTTCAAAGAAATGTAGTTCACAGGAGAAGATATAGTATTCTCTCGGTCGGACTCGATAATGGTAAAGTAAAAATTGAAGGCGGATTGAAAAGGGAGATTGTCGGTTATAGATTACCAAATCGTAAAAATTTAATTGACTATTTGGTAAAGTTGGACTCCAAAAGTGATCTTCTTGAATACATAAATAACACCTATGTGCTTCCAACATTCTCTTTATCAAGGGAAGAAGCTTTTATTAAAGTAACTATAAGACAGCTTATTTCGGCAAAACATGCAAAAAGGTTGATTTCGGATTTCATAAAAGAATTTGGGACTAAGAAAAACAATCTTTTTACCTTTCCAACTATATCAAGACTGAATAGATTAACATTAAGTGAGTTAAAAAACCTTGGATTGGGGTTTAAATCTGAACGAATACTGAATGGTATCAAGGAATTCCACAAAGTGGATCAAATAAAAGGTATCGGTAGCTGGTCGAAACAAATCCTACTTCTTGAAAATAAAAAGAATTACTCTTATTATCCTTTTGAAGACATGAGTGGTGAGAGAATTCGTAAAATGTTTAATATTGATTTGTATGAGTTAAGTAAAACAAACCGAATTTTAGCTGGGGACATTTATTTATACAGTGTATCATTTCTGGAAAATAATTAATGAAAAAGGTGTACGTTGCTTTTTCAATGACTAATGGGGATCAGAATCTGGAAAAGATAAATCAGCTTATTGATTGGTTAAAATGTAAGAAGTATAAAGTATTTCAGCCAAATTATTCATTGTTTCCAGAACTATTGGCTAACAATGCACTAAAAAGCATAGATGAATCTGATATTGTAATAGCAGATGTTACCAATTATAGTCATGGGGTGGGGTTTGAATTGGGTTATGCTTTCTGTAAAGGTAAGAAAATAATAATTATTTCACATTGTAGTGCTAAGAATAATATAACAAAATTCTTTTATGGTCTGTTTGATAAAATAGTTTTTTATAATGATACAGCAAATGTACCTTCGCTTTTGATCCCGTACCTATTCAGTGAATCGGGCAAAAAAGAATCTAAGTTACATATTTGACACCTAATAACATTATACATAATAAATTTAAGCATTGATTATATGGGAGCATTGATCAAGATATTATCGAGAGAACAAGAAAAGTTGAATTATAAAGCAAGAATGACTCAAATTCAATTTACATCTTTGGCTAAAAGATTAAATAGAACTGTTCTATTAAAAGAATTAGCCTCATTAGAATATTTTGTGGATATTAATAAAAGCTCTACCTGTAACATTACCGAAGTGAAGAAATGGCTCATAAATGGTTGGAACACTGAATACTTATTGCGAATAAATGCGATTAATTTAGAAGAAGATGCATTAAGAAATTCTTTGCAATGGGCATTCCCATAAGCATACTATTCAACATATACTATATGTTTGGCATTTTTTAAAACAGCTGGATTCACAGAGTCAAGCCATACCGCGGTCATAACAAAAGTTGGTAAACTTATGTCCGAAAATAAATATCCATCAACTATGAGTTTTATAGCTGACGGAGGAAAGGAAAGGGTTTATTATAACATTTCTAAAATTGATTTACCATCGACAATATTTTTTGATGATACCAAAGAAGTTATTGATTCTCATATCTGTCAGTTCTTAAATTCTACGCGGGAAATGGAGTTGGAAGATAGAAAACTTAAACTTAGATTCATTACGAGAGGTGGTAAGAAAAAAACAAATTATACACCAGCAGAATGGGAAGCTGTTTCAAAAAGCATTGGATTTACTTCGGTCTTGAGTTTACTTTATAGAAAGAGAATTAAATTAAATTACAGAGACATAGAAACATACTTATGTCAAGAATTAAATCCAGATACAGTATATCGAGATTTAATAAGAATCACATCTTCTATTAATATGGTCCATGAAGCATTTATTATAAAAGCACTTGGGCAAAAATGGTATAATTTGCTTTACAAAAAACTTTGTCCCGAGGTGATAAATATTATTACTAAAAGAAAGGATGATATACTGAATATAATTGCCTATTCATACTCCGTCTTAAATTTCTTCCTGTACGAATCTCATCTATGATTATTTAATTAAAACTTTGACTTAGTCAGTTCATTATAGCATTTGCCAATAACCGGAATAGTAGGTTATACTCCTTGAAAAAATAATTTGGTTCTAATACATAATATTGATAATATTGTTGTGATTTTTTGGGGAATTCTTATGCTGGCTACTTCAAGGCACGATTTTATTATTCTCTCAAATCATTTATCCTACTTGATTAAACCTATGCAATCAAATCCAAGGTCTATATATGCCCATTCCTGATTTTCAAACTATCATGCTTCCACTTATGCAGTATACTTCTGATGGTAATGAACATACACTTAGAGAGTCAATTGAGTTTTTGGCTAAGCAGTTCAAACTCACTGAAGAAGAAAGAACAGAATTACTGCCAAGCGGTGTGCAGTCTATTTTTGATAACCGTGTTGGCTGGGCGAAAACTCATCTTTATAAAGCGGGATTATTGTCTTCTCCAAGAAGATCAGTATTTATTATTTCAGACCGGGGGAGAGAAGTTCTTAATCGAAAACCGGAATATATAAATATTAATTTGCTAAAGCAGTTTCCGGAATATGTGGAGTTTATAAAAAAGAAAAAAGAACAAGTTCCTGAAAAGGAGAAATCCAGCGAAACAGAAGAAAGCACTCCGGAAGAGACTCTGGAGTATGCATACCAGGAATTAAAGAATTCGTTAGCTGATGAGATACTTGCAAGAGTAAAGGCATCCTCCCCGGGATTTTTTGAAAAACTTGTGGTTGAATTATTGGTCAGAATGGGTTACGGCGGCTCAATAAAGGACGCAGGAAAAGCCACACGCCTCGTAAAGGATGAAGGAATTGATGGGATAATAAAGGAAGACAAATTAGGATTGGATGTAATTTATATTCAGGCAAAGAAATGGGAATATTCAGTGGGAAGACCGGAAATTCAAAAGTTTGTGGGTGCGCTGGCAGGACAAGGCGCCAACAAAGGTGTATTCATTACTACTTCAACATTTTCTCAGGACGCCCTGAATTATGCTCCGAAAAATGATACGAAGATAGTTCTTATTGACGGAAATAAATTAGCTGACTATATGATTGAATTCAATGTTGGGGTAACAACAGCAAGAACATTCGAAGTCAAGAAAATAGATTCGGATTTCTTTGAGATGTAAATTTCTTAAACATTTTTAAGTTAAAGCGGGGCTCTCATGAACTATATTGCATATAACCGTGAAGAAAGGAATTTGTGCGCACATTTATTCCGTCTGCTGCACATTGATAACAACAATTATTATATCCTCAGTAAGTTTCTTGAGCCGTTTGAATTCTCACGGTTTGATATTTTCACTGAAGTTGCGTTGATCAGGGACGCCTATTTTAATTCCGCGAACAAAACAGAATTCCTTGATGAGTTAGTAAAATGCATCTCAAAGGAAGAAAAACTTGAAGGCTGCACTTTTTATTCTGAACTGGATGGTGAGTTAAAAGATCCCTCCAGAACACATCCCAGCCAGATCGCTTTGAAAGCAAAAAAGAATGGGTATAATCTAACCAAAGATGATGAACACGTTTATAAATGTCTGCAGGCTTACTTTAATGCTAAACCAGACCTGGCAATAATCCTTGATAACCAAATAGTTATTTACGAAGCCAAGTTAACAATGCCCTTCAATCCAATACAAATGGAGCGAACAAAAAAAATAGCAGCAATCTGGTCTAAGCTTTTATTCGAGGATTTAGGATTCGACACTGAGCCTGATTACAAAGTAAAAACGTTAGGACTTCAAATAAATAATCCGGATATATCATGGGAAAGAATAAGATCTATTGCTGCTGAGGTTTTGAATGAGAATGATAAAAGTTTATTTACATTAAATTGCATTCTGGATAGGTGGTCAAAACCTTTGATCCAGCATTTATAATCATACAAAATAGCATCAGGAATTCTAAATAGAATTGAAAAAATGAATTAAATAACGTGCAAAGAAGCTTTCAAGCCCATGATATGAGGAATAACAAAAAATGGAATCGACTTTTATTACGATCCTAAATTACAGTAGCTTAGTTGAATTAATCCTAAATTCTCAGGAACGCATTATATATTCTGCTATTAATACTCACCAGGAAGTTGCTGAGGTTTTAAAAGAGGCAGCCCATAAAGATGTTCAAGTTACAGTAATCATTGATCCCTCTGAGGATAATTATCGTAACGGATTTGGTGAAATAAAATCGATCGATATTTTGCAAAAGTCCGGGGTTAATATTTATGAAGTTCCTGGAAATCGTTTGTCTCTTTTAATTGCAGATAATATTGGATACATATTTTTCCCGCAAAGTAAAATATTCGAGGAAGAACCAGTTGGTCCGAATGCGATATTGATGAATCCTATGATGATTATTGAAGTAGTAACTCACTATTTCCCTGCAAAATCAGATCAGAAGAAAAAGGAATATATTGAGGCACTAAATTGTGCAGTAGAGGCTATGAAAAATGAATTTCCAACAGTACTAAATAACATAAAAAATAATTATACAGATCTTTCTGTTAGAGAACTCGACCAGGAAAAATTAAAAGAAGTAAAAGAGAATTTGGCTAATAATCCTCCTGTTCACCCGGATATAAAAAGAAAAATCAATACTTATACAGCAAAAGTTCAGTTTGTTGAACTTAAATTCTTAGGTTCCAATTTTAAAACAACTAAAGTAAATATTCCAAAAGATGCCTTACCATTTAAAGATGCTAATATAAAAAACTCGCTAGAGACAAAGCTTAATTTATTCACTAATGTTAAGAATAATGAGGATATCGCAAAGTTTGAAGCAATTAATCAAAAAGTTGAAATGTTAAGATTTCATCCTAAAACCGAAAATAAGGACTATTTTATAACCCCGATTACTTGTAGGAACAAGAGCATCATTAAGGTTTCAAGGAAGGGAGAATTCCTTTACAAAATTGAAGCAATTGGAAAGGAAATAGATGAGTTCAGGAAAGAAACACTGGAGAATCTTGAAGAAGAACTGTTAAATAGAAAAGAAACAATAAAAAAAGAACTGAAAGAATTTCTTGAAGAAAATCCTCCTAAAGAATTTCAAAAGTATTCAGGAAATTTATTCCCAAGGAAAATTGAAGATTTGGTACAAACTTTAGTTTCACAGGTAAATTTCCCGAACCTCGGCGATCTTCTTTCCGGACTGGCGCTCCAGTACAATTTTTACGACCTGACTATTGAAGATTTTCGGGATCCGAAACTAATAGAAGAATTCAAGAATAAAGGAATACTGAACAGTGACGAATTAGATGACATCGTCTCGTTCAATAAAGCGTTTGAAGTGGCTAAATAGTTATTAATTGAGAACAGTTGTTCCTGTAGTTAAATTTGGAACTGATGGATTATTAAAAAATCCACTCTGCCATATGCAACAGGGGATTGCTCAAATATCAATTATGGAACTTGTGGCAGAGATCGAGAATACTCAAGGCAATGTCTGGATAAATTAATTCAAAATTAAATATGGTCGTAACTTAGAAGACTTATTTACTCAATCATCTTACAGGTAATAACATGGCAATCTGGTTGGTAAGAGCTGGGGCTGCAGGTCAGTTTGAGGATAAATTCTTGAAAGAAAATAAAGTTTACTTAACCTCCGATAGATTATCAGAAGATCTGACTAAGATTAAGAATAAATTATCCTTATTTGAATTAATAAGGGATAAATATTATCCTGACAAAAAACCTGGTACATTAAGAAACTGGACGGGTCAAATCTGGCCTTTTGTGAAGGAGATGAAAAAAGGCGATCTGGTTATTATGCCGAGTAAAAAAAATCCTTCAATCCATATCGCAGAGATAACTGGGGAATATTCAAATGTTTATAAAAACAGCTCACCTTTTTATCATTTCAGAAATGTTAAGTGGATCGCCAAAGATATCCCGCGACTGAATTTTGATCAGGACCTGCTTTATTCATTTGGTGCTTTTATGACAATATGCAGAGTTACCAGAAATGATGCAGAAAAGCGTATTTTGGAAATGAGAAAGAACAATTGGAAGAGTTCGAATAACACTCCTGAATCTGATGGCCCTGAAAACAATGATTTGGAACAAAATGCAAAGGATCAGATTGCGAACTATATAATTAGGAAATTTAAGGGTCACGGAATGGCTAGAATAATTGATGCGATTTTTAGGGCTCAGGGATATACTACTTATCAGTCACCTGAAGGAGCAGATAAAGGAATAGATCTTCTGGCTGCTCCTCCACCATTAGGATTCGGGCGCCCAAGAATATGTATTCAAGTAAAAACAAGTGATACCCCAATTGACCGGCCAACACTTGATCAATTGATTGGTACAATGCAGAATGTAAACGCAGATCAGGGCTTGCTTGTCTCCTGGAGTGGATTCAAATCATCTGTTGAAAAGGAGATTGCCTCTCAGTTCTTTCGTGTAAGGCTCTGGAATCAGAATGATATTATCAACGAGGTTATTTATAATTATGATAAGTTGGACGATGAAATCAAAGCTGAGCTGCCCTTAAAAAGGATTTGGGCATTAACGCTGGTGGAAGATACTGATTGAACAAAGGCTGAAACGGAAAATTAATTTTCACAATCATAGTTGTAGGTTTCAAATGAGCAACAAGCATTTAATCGTAAGTGTTGAATCCCGAAAAGGTGGTGTTGGAAAAACCACAGCTGCTTTAGTACTTGCAAAAATCTATCTTGAAAGGAAATATCAAGTGCTTTTTCTAGACTTAGATCTTACTGGTACCAATGTAATTGATTCAATTCAATCCCCATTCTGGTGTAATACATGTAGTATATTACAAGCTGGTGAGAAACAGAACGTTGATGTTATTGATTTATTTCTTGATAAATTCATGTCGGGAAGAACAGCAATTCAATTTACAACTACCAAGAAAGAAAATGGAGAGTTTTTCTATTTAGAAAAAGATAAAATAAATATTATTGGCTCGGAATTAATTAATCCGGAGAAGATAAAACCAACAATTCTTTTTGACGAACTACATTCTTTTTGGTTTGTTGAGTTTCTTCAACATATCGAAAGATCATTTATAAAAGCCTTTAATCATTCGAATACTGTAATTATTCTTGATAATTCTCCTGGGTATATTGGTTTTGTTTCTAAAATCCACGATTGGCTAACAGATTTAGGACCAGATAATGGGAAATTTATTATTGTTTCTTCTTTAGATAGTCAGGATATTATCTCTTGCTGTAGTCACATCGAAGAACTGCATCACTTATTATTAACTAAATATACGATATCAAAAAAAATGCAAAACGAGAAGGAGAATCCAAATCTAACAGAAAAAGAGATTGGCTTTTATCTTCGTTTAATTGAAAATAAAGACTTACTTGAATTCTATTATCAAAACAATAAAAAACCAATAATTCCTCAGTCTTATCTAGCTCTTGTTATTAATAAAACTCTAAACGAGATCTTCTCAGGAACATTATCTTATGATTTTTCATTTTTGAATAAAGCTATTACTAAATATCACGATGGTTATTTTAACGAAATTTTAAAAAAAGATAGAAAGGAGGATTTCTTTTATGAAAAAATGATACCATATGATGAAAATATAGAATATCAATTCTTAATTAATCGTTTAAATGTTCCTAGGAATAACATAAGAAAATTAGATTCTGCTATTGACATTGAGATGAAGCAAATGATAGAAACTATAAAAAAGCATCCTGAGGCGACTGATACACGACATTTTTGGAATTCAGAAGGTTTCTCTGGAATAATATCACTGCTAAATGAGTACCAATCATTATTCAATCAGAATTTATTAAAAATTGAAGCTGCGGGTTTTACATATATTGGCAAAGTATTCAAACCAATCTGGCAGCCAAGAGGAATTTCAGTTCAAATAGAGAAAAGAATTGACATCATAATGAGAACAACTAATTATAACCAGGAGAGGTTTATACATACACGATTTAATGATGTTTCCATTAATAAGCTATCCTTTGATTTATTGCATGAGACTTCTTCTGCGTTCATCAACCGACTTAAAGTTAAAAATGAAATCCCCTCAAGTATATTATACCGATTAGTTAACTCGTTACTCATTGTCTTATATCTTTCAGGTTCGGTATTTAACTATTCTGAAAAAGACTCATATGGCATAAGAAACATTTTTTATCATTTCGTTTCATCACAAATACGCCATTGGAAGCGTATAAAGGATAAAAGAACAAGACTCACCAAATTTTTAGCAGCTGAAAAAAGTCTAGATGAATCGGACTTTCTTGAACTTGATCCTGCTCTCAAATCAGATAAAAATATGATCAGTCATTTTTACTGTGAAGTGTCCAAGGCTCAAGCAAGAATAATTGATTTACAGAAAGATTTTGAGTTCCTTATTACGGTATTGTATAGGGTTATAAACCAGAAAGAAAGAGAGTTTTATATACCTAATATTCGAGGTTTATTGAATAATGTCATTATTTCAAAAAAGATATCCCATGAAGAAGGTGAAAAACTAATTTTTGAAGAATTGAATAGAATGGATCATTTAGATCAGTTTGAAGAGATTTTAAAAAAACAAATTACTCAATGGTGATCCCATGATATTTTCTTATAATGATTATGAATCAAAGCTCTCAAAAGGTCAATTCTCTCCACCTAATGCTTTTTCCCCTTATAATAATGTTAACAAAAATGAATTCATTAGACTTGAATTAGCATCTAAGAGTAACAACAATAGCGTTGAGGATGCTTTTAATAAAATTCGGGATAGAGTAGATAGAAAATATTTTTACAAAATTTATCCAAAGCAAAGCAGAATATTAGATTATTCCAGTCAAGCTTTTCCTGCTTATCGTTTCATTTTACCTGAAATATTAACAAATGATTGGTTGGCATTAGTTGATTGGCACAAAAGATTTTCCAGAGATCACGGGCTACATCAACCATTATGTTCTTATATTATTCTCAAGTTATTAAGAGGTGACGAGAATGGTCCATTTATCATAAATGGCTCTTCTCTCCTAAATCGTATGTTTGAACAAATTAGGGATAATGGTGTTTATATTAAAGAATATTTGAAACAACTAGGAATTGAGAAATATCCTGATGGTTCTTATTGGCTTGAAATGAAAAATGAACTTCTATGGAAAGAATTAATAATTGAAAGTGCGTTCGTTGCTGCGGTATTTCATGATCTTGGATATCCATGGCAGTATATAAATTCTTTAAATAGTAAGCTGGTAAATGTTGGAATAATTAAAAATGAGATTTCCAATGAATGTGAAAATATTGTTAATCTTTTTAGAAATAGAATGCTATTCGCTCCCTTTAACAATTATGAAATCAATGAAAAAATCTGCCCAGTTACATGGTCTGACAATTTTAAAAAAATTGTTAGTCGTACATTGAATGAAACACATGGACTTCCAGGCGCAATTGGTTTCTTATATTTATTTGATATTATAAGTGATTATCCCAATAAAAAAATACATCCAATAAAACAGTTCTGCATTGAATGGGCTTCAATGGCGATAATGATGCATGATTTGTGTTCAATCTACTGGGGAACAGATAAGGCTAGAACAATTCCTGAAAATCCGCATCTGAGAGTAAAATTCAGTACTGATCCATTGTCTTTTATAATAACTCTCGCGGATCTAATTCAAGAGTTTGAAAGACCAGTCGCGACCTTTCAAAAGCACGATATGGAGAGCATTCCTTCAATTTATTATGATTATGATTGTATTGAAACTGAGCTGAAGCTAGAAAACGATAGATTGAAAATTATATACAAATACAGGATTTCGGAATCAGCCGGTCAAAAGAATTTATTCATTAGAGAAAAGAGAGAGAACGAAAAGTATTTTGATCATGATTTCGGCTATTTAGAGTATTCCTCTTTAGGATTAAGCAGTATTAAAATGGTAGCTACTACAATTTGAAGAGATTGCATTGAAAAAACTTTTTAGCTTTCATAGAACAATAAAAACCCTTCACCTTATTCATTCTATTAATCTTTTTGGCAGAGAGAGTGAAGCGGATCTAACGATCCAGACCAGATTTACGATCTATCACTTCCAGATTTTAAAGCCCGGTGTATATGGGTGTCCATCTTGAAAGGATGTGCACCTTCATTTCCTGAACTGATCAAATAGTTCTCTATGTTCATCTGGGTGTTCAATGGTATGCTATTCTTTCATACAATTATTAAACTACTGGAAGGAAGCGGTAAAAACAAATGATCTGCAGAATGCACTGTTTATGAAGGAACCGAAATATATTAAAAAATAACGGGTTTGGGGATATTCCTCGCCAGATAAATAAAGTAAATCAGGAAATGCAGCATATGAATCTACTGAATAGTAGTTAACTTCCCTGAACCCACAATGATTTTGATGTTCACTGGTGTGTCATCCCAGCCAGCCGGGACATTGATCTGTTTGGGGATTTTCATTGCTATGAATATGTAAGTCCTAACGTACTTGCGAACTTTTTAAAGGCTATTTATGATCAGTTGACATAAAATCTTTCGCTTATTCATTACGCCGAATATCACAGACAATTCCTTTAAAGAAGTATTATATTTACAGCCAACCTTTTAATTTATTTTGGAAAACATGTCAAAAATTCTTCGCACTCATCAACTCTCTGCAGAAATTATAAATCTTATTGATAATGCAAATCAATATTGTTATTTAGTTACTCCTTATTACAAACCTTGGGAATTATTGAACAGATCTCTCGAGTTAGCCGCTCAGGCAAAGAAAAAGATTTATTTTATTCTAAGGAATGAATTGAAAGTAAATAATATTGCTTCAATGCTTAGCAGGCAGTATAAATGTGAGGTAAGGATATTGGATTATCTTCACACAAAACTATATGTGAGCGATAAACAGGCAATTATTTCTTCTATGAATCTATATGACACTTCAAATTCAAGAAACCTTGAAATGGGTTATTTAATAGAATCAAAACCTGAAGTACAGAAAATTAAAAAAGAAATTATCATTGATGAGCTCTTGAAGGTTAAACCTGTTTGTCTTTATAAAGGGTGGTTTTATGAGGAAGAACTTGAAAAAAAGAAAACCGCTGAGCTTGTAAAGGAGTCAATATTATCTGCCGGCTATTGTGTGTGCTGCGGGAAGAAGATGAATTATGACTCCGCTTCAAATATCATGTTTCCAAAGATTGTCAGGTGTTATGATTGCTGGGCTAACAATATTAACGCAGAAGAATGGGAGTATGAGATTAGTTATTGTCATTATTGCGGGAAAAAGCATAAAGCCAGATTAGCAGAGCCGCTCCATAAAGAATGCAAAGAAAAGTTGGGATTGATGATTTAGGTAGTCGAAAAAATGTTTATATAAGTGTTAACGAATTTCATGGAAGAGCGATCCAAGTCTTTCAGACTTGTAAAAATTCGGGGGATTCTTTTTCCTGGGGTTGTCCGGGCTTCGCCCTTCCAACTCCAGGCTATGATATTTAAGCCTTTCAGGCTAAAGAACAATTTTTCTTTTCTGACATCTGACATCCATCGTCCTCTCTTCTCAAATATCTAATTTGTGAAATTTGTTTGTGCCGTGAAGTTGAGAATTGGACGTTCTTAAACATGCTGTAATAAAGATGATACAATTGCTAAGATTTAGGAATGAAGTATCGGTAAGGAAGTCCTGACAGACTTACCAAACCACTCTACG